>Ga0207671_10000084_pt1 | contig 143562 bp, 115 predicted proteins | sample KBSC24metaG_FD_184352 | JGI IMG/M metagenome (GOLD analysis project Ga0207671, IMG submission 184352) | Corn rhizosphere microbial communities from Kellogg Biological Station, Michigan, USA - KBS C2-4 metaG (SPAdes) (version 2) | ecosystem: Host-associated > Plants > Roots > Rhizosphere >...
TTCTGGTTCTGGTTCTGGTCCTGGGTCTAGTTCTAGTTCTAGTTCTAGTTCTAGTTCTAGTTCTAGTTCTAGTTCTGGGTCTGGTTCGGCCGTTTCCGAGCTCTACACCACCGACGCCGACCTCCTCATGCGCCGCGTCGCCGAAGCCGCGGGCACCATCTCCTACGCCCTCGAAGCCGCCTGGCGCCAGGTCGACGCGGCCCTCGCCGCCCGCAACCCCGGGCGCCATCCCGTGCGGCGTCCGCTGGCCGACGGTGTCGTGGAGCAGGACGGCGAGGTCTACCTCGCCCGCGCCGCCGCCCCGTCGCGCGATCCCATCCTGGTGCTGCGGGCCGCCGCCGCGACCGCCGGATCAGGCCTCTCCTTCGCGCCCAACACCCTGCGCCGCCTGGCCGGGGAGTCTGCTCCGATGCCGCGTCCCTGGCCCCGCCCGGCGCGTGAGGCGTTCGTGACGCTGCTGGGCGCCGGGCCCGGCCTGATCCCGGTCTGGGAGGCGCTCGACCGCTCCGGCATCCTGCACGCGCTGCTGCCCGAGTGGCGGCGTATCAGGTCCCTGCCGCAGCGCAACAGTCTGCACATCCACACGGTCGACCGGCACACGCTGGAGACCGTCGTCGCCGCCTCCGATCTCGCGCGCCGCGTCGACCGCCCGGACCTGCTGCTCGTCGCGGCTCTGCTGCACGACATCGGCAAGGGGCTGCCCGGCGACCATTCGGAGATCGGCGCCGAGCTCACCCGGGAACTGGCGCCCGCGTTCGGCTTCAACGCCGCCGATGTCAGCACCCTGACCGGCCTGGTGCGCCACCACCTGCTGCTGCCCGACCTCGCCACGGCCCGCGACCCCGACGACCCGGCGACCCTCGACGCGCTCCTCGCCGCCCTGGCCGAGCTCGCGTGCCCGCGCCTGGAAGCCCTGCGTCTGCTGCGCGCGCTGTCCGAGGCCGACAGCAAGGCGACCGGCCCCGCTGCCTGGAACCCCTGGCGTGCCGGCCTTTACCACGGCCTCACGGTCCGCGCCCAGGCCGCGCTCCTCGGCTTCGACCCGCCGGCCGCCGAACCCTCCGACCCGGCCCGCTCCGCCGAGCTCGCCGCGCGCAGCCGCGCGGCGGCCGACGGCCTCGTCGTCGAGCTCGAAGACGCCCAGACGGTCTCCGTCGCCGCCCCCGACCGCATCGGCACCCTGGCCGCCGTCGCGGGCGTCCTGGCCCTGCGCCGCCTGACCATCCGCGCCGCCACCACCGAGACCCTGGACGGCGTCTTCGTCCAGCGCTGGCTCGTCGCCGCCGACTGGAGCACCACGCTGCAGGACCGGCTCCGCGAAGAGGTCCGCGCGGCCCTGGACGGCACCCTGGACATCGCCGGGCGCCTCGCCAGCCGCGACGCCGGCGAACGCCGCAACCGGCTCGTGGCCGCGCCGAGCGTCGCCGTCCTGCCCGGCGCCTCGGCCTCGGCGACCGTCCTGGAGGTCAAGGCCCGCGACGCGCCGGGCCTGCTCTACCGCGTCGCCTCGGCGCTCGCCCGCACCGGCGTCTCGGTGCGCTCGGCGCGCGTCTCGACGCTCGGCGCCGAAGCGGTGGACGTGTTCTACATCGTGACGGCGGCCGGCGCGCCGCTCTCCGACGACGCGGCGGAGCGCGTGGCCGGAGCCGTGGCCGAGGTGCTGTGAGCGGGGAGCCCGCCCCCGCCGGACAGCGCTCAGCGCGTGTTGACCACCTGGAACGCCTCGGCGATCCGGTTCTCGCCCAGGCCCAGCCGCTGCGCGACCGCCGAGCCCCAGGTGCGCAGCATGCCCTCCAGGTCCGGGTGCCCGTTGGTCTGCGAGGCGTGCGCCTGCAGCGCGGCGAGCTTGCGGTCGAAGACGTCGGTGATGTCCACGGGCTGGGAGGCGTTCTTCATCGACATGACCCAGGTCTCCGGGACGGTCCAGGGCTCCAGCCCCTCGACCTCCAGCAGCTCGGTGTGCGCCCACGGGTTGCGCGCGTCCGGGTACACCGCCGCGATGGCCGCCTCGCCGACGGCGCGGTGGTCCGGGTGCGAGGCGTAGATGCGCTCCAGGTCCAGTTCGGCCGAGGGGATCAGGACGCGGTCGGGGCGGACCTGGCGGATCACGCGCGAGATGTCGCGGCGCAGCTCCAGCGAGGGCGTCAGGCGGCCGTCGGGCCAGTGCAGGAAGCGGACGTCGGTCACGCCGACGCACTTGGCCGCGGCGATCTGCTCCGACTCGCGCAGCGCCCCGACCTCGGAGCGCGGCGTGTCCGGGAACGCCTCGCCGGCCTCGCCGCTGGTCAGGATCGCGTAGGTGACCTCGATCCCGGCGTCGGTCCAGGTCGCGACGGTGCCTGCGGCGCCGAAGTCGACGTCGTCGGGGTGCGCGGTGACGACGAGGACGCGGGAGACGTCGGAAGGGGCGCTGGCGTCGGACATGAGGGCTCCTGGTTCCGGAACGGTTCCTGGGCGTGCGGGCGGACGGGAGCGGATGCTCCCCGTCTACGCGCAACGCCGACGGCGGTGCCGGTGTTCCGGCTACCGAAGTATCGTCGCCGGATCGCCGGAGCCACGCCGGACTTGCGCCGGGTACGGCCGGGTTCGGCCGGCAAACGGCCGGCGCCGCGTGAATCGGTGCAGGTGACCGCCCCATCTGAGTGACCGCTCCCGTGTTGTCGGTGCGGTCTGCGAAAATCCTTGAGTGAGTTCTTCCCTCTTCGCCCCAGGTGCCCTGCCGTTGTTCCCCATGCTCGACCAGATCCGGGAGCAGCGCGGGTCGGGCGAGGAGCGGCACACCGACCGCACCCTGCCCGAACCCCCGGCGTGGGCCGACGAGGCCGACGCCGAGCGCGAGGGCTGGGACGGCTGGGACGAGCCCGAGGACGCGTGGGTCCCGCCGGAGGAGTCGGCCTCGGCGCGCAAGCTGCTCGACGGTCTCAACGACCCGCAGCGCGAGGCGGTCCTGCACGCCGGCAGCCCGCTGCTGATCATCGCCGGAGCCGGCTCGGGCAAGACCCGGGTGCTCACCCACCGCATCGCCTACCTGGTCGGCGAGCGGCACGCGCACCCCGGCTCGATCCTGGCGATCACCTTCACCAACAAGGCCGCCGCCGAGATGCGCCAGCGCGTCGAGGAGCTGGTCGGCCCGCGGGCCCGGCTGATGTGGGTCTCCACGTTCCACTCGGCGTGCGTGCGGATCCTGCGCGCCCAGGCCAAGACCGCCGGGCTGCCGAGCAACTTCTCGATCTACGACACCGCCGACTCCCAGCGCCTGATGACCATGGTCCTGCGCGACCTGGAGATCGACCCGAAGAAGACCACGCCGCGCTCGATGCTCGGCCAGATCTCCAAGCTCAAGAACGAGCTGGTCGACCACGACACGTTCTCCAGCCGCGCGCAGACCGAGGCCGAGCGCCAGCTCGCGCAGGTCTACCGGATGTACTCCGACCGGCTGACCGCCGCCAAGGCGATGGACTTCGACGACATCATCATGACCACGGTCCACCTCCTGCAGGCGTTCCCGATGGTCGCCGAGCACTACCGCCGCCGCTTCCGGCACATCCTGGTCGACGAGTACCAGGACACCAACACCGCGCAGTACCAGCTCGTGAAGGAGCTGGTCGGGCAGCACAAGAAGCGCACCGCGGACGGCGACCTGGTCGGGGGCGGCCCGGCCGGCGACGGCGCCGGCGAGCAGGCCGCCGAGGAGCTGCCCCCGGCCGAGCTGTGCGTGGTCGGCGACGCCGACCAGTCCATCTACGCCTTCCGCGGCGCGACGATCCGCAACATCATCGAGTTCGAGCGCGACTACCCGGACGCCAAGGTCATCAAGCTGGAGCAGAACTACCGCTCCACGCAGACGATCCTGTCCGCGGCCAACGCCGTCATCGAGAACAACAAGGGCCGCCGGGACAAGAACCTGTGGACCGACTCCGGCGACGGCAAGACGATCACCGGCTACGTCGCCGACGACGAGCACTCCGAGGCGCAGTACGTCGCCGAGGAGATCGACCGCCTCTCCGACGCCAAGGAGACCACCTACGGCGGCGTCGCGGTGTTCTACCGCACCAACGCGCAGTCCCGTGTCTTCGAAGAAGTCTTCGTCCGCGTGGGCCTGCCCTACCGCGTGGTCGGCGGCGTCCGGTTCTACGAGCGCAAGGAGGTCCGCGACGCGCTGGCCTACCTGCGCGCGCTGGCCAACGAGGACGACATCGTCTCGGTCCGCCGCATCCTGAACACCCCCAAGCGCGGCATCGGCGAGAAGGCCGAGGAGTCGCTGGACCGCCTGGCCGCCCGCGACCGCATCTCCTTCGCCGACGCCCTCCGCCGCGCCGACGAGGCCCCCGCCCTGGCCGCGCGCTCGGTGAAGGCCATCCAGGGCTTCACCCAGATGATGGACGAGCTGCGCGCGATGGCGGCCGAATACGGCCCCGCGCACGTCCTGGAGGCCATACTGGAGCGCACCGGCCTGCTCCAGGAGCTGCAGGACTCCGACGACCCGCAGGACGAGACCCGCATCGAGAACCTCCGCGAACTCCTGGCCGTGGCCCTGGAGTTCGAGCAGGGCCAGCCCGAGGGCCGGCTGCCGGAGTTCCTGGAGCGCGTCGCCCTGGTCGCCGACTCCGACCAGATCCCCGACGGCGAGGACCACGAGGGCATGGTCACCCTGATGACCCTGCACAGCGCCAAGGGCCTGGAGTTCCCGGTGGTCTTCCTCACCGGCATGGAGGACGGCGTCTTCCCGCACATGCGCTCCATGGGCGACAAGAAGGAGATGGAGGAGGAGCGCCGCCTGGCCTACGTGGGCATCACCCGGGCCCGCGAGCAGCTCTACGTCTCCCGCTCCATCTACCGCTCCGCCTGGGGCGCACCGCAGTACAACCCCCCGTCGAAGTTCCTCGGCGAGATCCCCGACACCCTGGTCGAGTGGGAGCGCACCGCCCCCGAACCGAAGACCGCCGAGCGCTCCCCGTTCGGCGACCGCCGCGGCGGCACCTCCCGTGGCTTCCAGCAACGCAAGGGCCCGGTGAAGGTGATCTCCCTCGACCCCGGCGACCGCGTCATCCACGACTCCTTCGGCATGGGCACCGTGGTCGCCGTCAGCGGCCGCGAGCGCGACGAGGCGACGATCGACTTCGGCTCGTCGGGCGTGCGGACGTTGCTGCTGACGATGGCTCCGGTGCAGAAGTTGTAGACGCCCCGAGACCCTACGCACGGTGTGCCGGTGCCGATACGCTCAGTTCGGCTTATCGGAAGACCGGGGGTGCGTATGAGCTCTGCGACGGACGGCGGTCTCGCGCCGCGGGCCGCGCTACGGCCTGTGGGGCTGATCGCCGCAATCGCTGTGATGCAAGTCCTGACGTTCGCGATGGCCGACTACTCGGCCGCCGGCGGTCACGGCGCTGCGGTCCCGTGGCTGCTGCTGGACTTCTTCCTGGTCTGGAGGATCTGGCGCGGCGGTTACACCGCCTGGTGCGTGCTCGTGACGCTCAACGTCGGCGTCATCGCTTTGGCCACGATGACATTCTTCGTGCACAACGCGTATATGGATGGCGGACCCTTGCTGCTCGTGCGGGTCGGCGTGGAACTGGCCCTGCTCGGTGCACCCGCTACGCGCCGCTGGGTCGCGCAGAACTGACCGAACACAACGAAAAGGGCCCAGGAAAATCCCCGGGCCCTCGCCGCACATCCGCCTAAGGCAGCAACCCGTGCGCCCGGAAGAACGGCATCGGGTTCACCGCGGTCGACGCGCCCGGCACGCCGGTGTTGGGGTCCGCCGGGCCCGGGGGGTGGTACTCGAGGTGCAGGTGCGGGCCGGTGGTGTTGCCGGTGTCCCCGGACAGGGCGATGATCTGGCCGGCCGCGACCTTGCCGCTGCGCACCTTCATCACGCTCAGGTGGCAGTACCAGGTCTGGCTGCCGTCAGGGTGCTGTATCACTATCCGGTAGCCGTAGGGGCCGGCCCAGCCGGACTCCACGACCGTCCCGTCCGTTATGGCGACGACCTTGGTGCCGGTCGGGACCGCGAAGTCCTGGCCGGTGTGCAGGTTGACCCAGCGGTCGCCGGACTGGCCGAACCCGGCGGTCAGCACGTAGTCCTGGACCGGAATGAAGTACTTCTGCGACATCTCGGCCAGGCGCTGCTTCTCCAGCGCCTGCTGCTGCACCAGTTCGCTGCGCTGCTCGCTGCGGGTGGCGCGGTCGGCGAGGTTGGCGCTGGCGGCGCGCATCTGGAGCAGGTTCTGCTCCAGGCCGTTGGTCGGGGTGGCCGGGCTCGCCGCGTCGGCGGCCGTGTCGGTGTGGGTCGCGGGCAGGCGCAGGCCGCCCACCGCGGCGACCGCGACGGCGGCCACGCCGACGACCGCGGCCGGGGTCGAGGTGAACGCGTGCAGCGTCCGGCGGCCGGAGAGGGGCATCGCGGGCCGCGAGGGCTTGCTGCCGAAGGGACGCGGGCCGGGAGCGCCGCCGGAGCGGCTGCGGCTCCGCAGGGGCACGTCCTCGCCGCCCTCGGGGTCGTCATAGCCCTCGGGGTCGTCGTACCCGTAGCCGGCGTAGTCCTCGGCGTCGTCCTCGTACCCGGCGGCGTAGGCGGCGTTCTCGTACTCGCCGTACTCGTCGTCGTAGGCGCCGTCCGCCGCGTAGCCCTCGGTGTCGTAGCCCTCGCCGTCGTAGGCGTCGTACGCACCCTCGCCGTCCGGCAGGAGGTCGTAGGAGGCTTCCGTGGACCCGGGGGCGTCGTAGATGGCCTCGAAGGTGCCGGTGTCGAAGTCCGGGTGGTGGAAGTTGTGGTCTTCGTACTGCGGCTGCGCGCCGCCGTACTGCTGGGCCTCATAGGCCGGCTGACCGTAGTGCTGCCGGGGCTGCTGAGCGTGCTGGCTCGGCTGAGCGTGCTGGCTCTGCGGCGCCTGCGGCTGGTGCGGCTGCTCGTACTGCGTCTGTGCGTACTGCTGCTGCGCGTACGGATCCTGCCACCCGGGCCCGTCCCACGTGGGGCTGGACTCCGGCGCCTGCTGCTGCGCGGGGATGACCGCCTCGGCCGGCGCGTGCTGCTGCGGCGCCGAATACGCCGCGTACACCGACTCGTAGTAGCTCTGGTCCATGATCGGCTGCCGCGTGGTGGCGTCGTCGTAGTCGTAGACGGCGCCCTGCTCGTGGAAGCCGGTCTGCGCGGGGACCTCATAGACGCCGGACCAGTCGTTGACCGCCTGGTAGCCGTCGCTTGAACCGTAAAGGCTGTCCTCGCCGTTAGGCGCTATGGCCGCCTCCCAGTCGGTATCCCAATGGGACGTACCTTGCTGGGAAGCACCATGTTTTCCCATGACGGCCAATACCTCCTGGGAACTGGGACAGCCGGTCAAGCAACGGCGCGGGGACAGCGCCGTTATCGAGTCGCGACTTTAGCGCCTCGGAGGCTGGACGGACAACGGTTCGGTGGACTTTGCGCGCCCTTTGCAAGCGGTTAACTGGTGTTCTCGCAGGAAGTCCGATGATCCTCACGGAGATTGTGCGGACCGTCACAGGGCGAGACTGGTCAGCCCCTCACCCCAGGTCGGTTACTGTGTGAACCGGTTATGGCGGATCAAAGAAGATCTTCCGTTGGACATCCCATGGAGGCAGTCGCAATGAGCCAGTCAGCTCCGGTCCGCGTCGTGATCGCGAAGCCCGGCCTGGACGGCCACGACCGCGGCGCGAAGGTCGTGGCGCGCGCCCTGCGCGACGCGGGCGTCGAGGTCATCTACACCGGCCTGCACCAGATGCCCGACCAGATCGTGGCCACCGCCATCCAGGAGGACGCCGACGCCATCGGCCTGTCGATCCTGTCCGGAGCGCACATGACGCAGTGCGCGAAGGTGCTGGAGGTCCTCAAGGAGAAGGACGCCACGGACATCAAGGTGTTCGCCGGCGGCATCATCCCCGAGGCCGACTTCGAGCCGCTCAAGGAGCTCGGCGTCGTGGCGATCTTCACGCCCGGCACGCCGACCCAGGAGATCATCGACTGGGTCAACGCGAACCTCGCGCACGCCTGAGCGACGTCTCGCCGTCCGGATTCTGGGCACCGCTAAAGCGGCTCTGAAGCCGGTCTTAAGAGAAGGCCTCTCGTCGTCACAAAGCCCCACTCTTCTTGTGGGTGCTGTCCCATAGTGTTCGGGTCATGGCTGAACGTTGGACCGCCGCCCAGGTCAATTCTCTGGCCCCGGACGCCGCCTCGCAGAAGGCGGGCGCGAAACTCGGGGTCCCGGGTCCGTGGTCGGACACCGGGTACCTGGACGCCGAGCGGTTGCTGTGGGGGGACTGCAAAGGCAGCGGGAGCAAGCCGTACCAGGTCACGGTCTCCGTGGCCGATTCGGACACCGCGTATCAGTGCACGTGCCCCAGTAGGAAGTTCCCGTGTAAGCACGCGCTGGGCCTGCTGCTGTTGTGGGCGGCGGGCACGATCGCGGACACCGAGACGCTCCCGCCCCGGGTCGAGACCTGGGCCGAGTCCCGCCGCGACCGCGCCGAGAAGTCCGCGGCCCGCAGCGCCGCCAAGGCCGAGAAGGCCGCCGCCGACCCCGAGGGCGCGGCCAAGCGCGCCGCCCAGCGGGCCGAGCGCATCGGCACCGGCCTGGCCGACCTCGACCGCTGGCTCACCGACCAGATCGCGTCCGGCATCAGCGACTCCGCGACGCTGTCCTACAGCGCCGTGGACCCCGTCGCCAAGCGGCTGGTGGACGCGCAGGCGCCGGGTGTGGCCGGCCGGGTCCGGACGCTGGCCAGCGTGCGATCCGCCTCCGGCGACACCTGGCCGGACGCGGTCCTGGCCGAGTTCGCCCGGCTGCACCTGCTGTGCCAGGCCTGGACCCGGCTCGACGAGCTGCCGCCGGCCATGCAGGACACCGTGCGGCGGCGGGTCGGGATATCCGTGGACGCCGAGGCCGTCCGCCGCGACGGCGAGCGCGTCGCCGACCGCTGGCACGTCCTGGGCGCCCGCGACCGTGCCGCCGACAAGCTCACCGAGCGCCGGATCTGGCTGCGCGGCGCCGAGAGCGGCCGGGTCGCGATGCTGCTGGCGTTCGGCGCGGCGCAACAGGCGCCGACGCTGGCGCTGCCGGTCGGCGCCGTCTACCGGGCCGAGATGGCGTTCCACTCCGAAGTGCTCCCGCTGCGCGCGCAGATGGAGTCCGGCGAGCTCGACGCCATGGGCGCCCAGCCGGCCGGCGGGACGTTGCAGGCCGCGGCCGACGAGTTCGCCGCCGCCCTGGCCACCGACCCCTGGCAGGACGGCTGGCCGGTGGTGATCGCCGAGGCGGTCCCGGACCGGGACGGCGAACTCGTCGACGCCGAGGGCCGCCGCGTCCCGCTGCTGTGCGAGGACGCCGCCCTGTGGCGGCTGCTCGCGGTCTCCGGCGGGCATCCGGTGACGGTGTTCGGCGAGTACACCGACGCGGGGCTCGAACCCCTCACCGTGTGGGCCGAGGGATCGGTGGTCGCACTGTGAACATGTCAGCGAAAGGCCTCCGGAGGCACCCCCGGACAGGCCCGGTGATTAGGGAATTTCAGGGTATTGCCACGGACCCCTTAAGTTGTCAGTGGCGTGGTGCAGAATCTGTGGACATCAGTGCGAAGGCTGTGGGGATCTCCTACTCGGCGGAAGCGCGGTGAGCACCATGAACGAAGCCTCCCAACAGACCGGTTCCGAGGTCTGGCAGGATCTTGTCTCGACGGCCCTGGTCGGCACCGACCGTCGCACCCCGCCGGCCGCCGGAGATTTCACCGCGCCCGCGGACAGCCCCGCGGCGGCCCTGCTGAGCTCGGCCGCGCTCATGAGCGCGTGGCGGCGGGCCGGCAACGCCGGATCGGCCTACTCCGCCGTGCTGGTCGGTGAGCAGGACGCCGAGGGTTCCGGCGGCGCCGACGGCGCCGAGGGTGTGCCGTCGGCGAAGTCGGCGGCGCTCGACGCCCGGCCGCTGCTCCCGACCGCGACCTCCGCCCGGCTGACGGCGCTCGTGGCCTCGCGCTCCGAAGCGCTGCCCGAATACCTGGGCGCCGCCGCCAAGACCGGCTGCCGCGCCCCCGCCGAGCTGCTGCCGCCGCTGTTCGACTACGCCCGCGGCAGCATCGCGGTCCGCGCCGACCTGATGAAGCTGGCCGGCCCGCGCGGCACCTGGCTGGCCAAGCAGAACCAGCAGTGGTCGACCTTCACCCGCTTCGCCGCCGCCCCGGACCCGGAAGCCTGGCTGTCCGACAAGCCGCACGAGCGCATCGGCTACCTGAACTGGTTCCGCGGCAAGGACCCGGCCTCGGCCCGGGCGCTCGTGGAGGAGGCGTGGTCCCAGCCGGGCTTGAGCGCGGGGGGTCTGTCGGCGGAGACCCGCGCCGCCTACGTCGAGGCGCTGGGCGTGGGCCTGGGCCCGGAGGACGAGCCGTTCCTGGAATCAGCCCTGGACGACAAGTCCCGCCAGGTCCGCGCCGAGGCCGTGCGCCTGCTGGCCACGCTGCCGGCCTCGCGGTTCGCCGGGCGCATGACCGCGCGCCTGCACGAGCGCGTCGAGGTGGCCGCCGAGGGCACGGCGGTCGTGGTCACGCTGAGGACCGAGGCCTCCGAAGCCACCGAGGACGAGGCCCGCGACGGCATCGGCGAGGGCTGGGTGCAGACCGAGGAGGAGCGGCGCCTGGCCCGGATGCAGCCCTCGTACTGGCTGGAGGACCTCATAGCCTCGACGCCCCTGGCGGCGTGGGAGCACTACGGCCTGTCGGCCGCGGAGCTGCTGCGCGCCACGGCGGCGAACCGCTGGGAGGCCAACGCCTGCCACCGCGGCTGGCGCTCGGCCACGCTGCGGCAGAAGGACTCGCAGTGGGCTGAGGCGTTCTGCGCCGTCAACGCCGCCACCGACATGCTGGAGCTGCTCTCCGACGAGGCGGCCGAGCGCTGGTGTCTGGGCGTCGTGGCCAGCCACCGGTCGCAGTACTCGGTCCACAGTGCCCCGATCATCCTCAGCCGGCTGGGACGGCCCTGGCCGGACGCGGTGTGCCAGGCCCTGCTGGACTCGATACCGACCTATCTCCCGAACGCCACCCGCAACGACGTGGCCCGCTTCTTCGGCATGGACAACCTGGCAGGCCGCTGGATGCCGCCGTCCTACGCGGACGCGGTCGCGGCCAAGGCCGAGGAGATCCGGGCCGAGCTCCCGCTGTGGGCCGAGGACCTGGACGACCTCGCGGCGATGCTGCGGGACCGCGCTTTGATGCTCGCCGAACTGGACTCTGTCTCCGACTGACGATCCGGACTCTGTCCGACGACCTGGACTCTGTGTCCAACGATGTGGACTCTGTCCGAAACCTTCCCCCAAGGTGGACCCTTGAGTGGGTGCCGCCTTGCCGAAAATCGAAAGTTGCCAGCCATGTCTGCCATTGAAACGACCGTCCTCCGCCAGCACGCCGAGCACGCCTTCGCCGGTGAGTTGGAAGCCCTGCGCAAGGCCGACGCCGACTCCGGCCGTCCGAAGCCGCCGCGCTGGAAGCTCTCGCCGTGGGCCGTCGCGACCTATCTGCTGGGCGGCACGCTGCAGGACGGGACCGAAATCTCGCCGAAGTACATCGGCCCGCGCCGCATCATCGAGATCGCCATCGCCACCCTGGCGACGGACCGCGCGCTGCTGCTGGTCGGAGTCCCCGGGACGGCGAAGACCTGGGTCTCCGAGCACCTGGCGGCGGCCGTCTCCGGCGACTCGACCCTGCTGGTGCAGGGCACGGCCGGCACGCCAGAAGAGGCGATGCGCTACGGCTGGAACTACGCGCAGCTGCTGGCCCACGGCCCCTCGCGCGACGCGCTGGTCCCCAGCCCCCTGATGCGCGCGATGTCCACCGGCGCGATCGCCCGTATCGAGGAGCTCACCCGCATACCGGCCGATGTGCAGGACACGCTGATCACGATCCTGTCGGAGAAGACGCTGCCGATCCCGGAGCTCGGCGAGGAGACCCAGGCGGAGAAGGGCTTCAGCGTCATCGCCACCGCCAACGACCGCGACAAGGGCGTCAACGACCTGTCCTCGGCGCTGCGCCGCCGCTTCAACACCGTCGTCCTGCCGCTGCCGGGCACCGCCGAGGAGGAGATCGAGATCGTCTCCCAGCGCGTGAAGTCGCTGGGCCGCGCGCTGGAGCTGCCCGAGGTCCCGGCCGCGCACGAGGAGATCCGCCGGGTGGTCACGGTGTTCCGCGAGCTGCGCGGCGGCCTGACCGAGGACGGCCGGACCAAGCTGAAGACCCCCTCGGGCACCCTGTCCCCGGCCGAGGCGATCTCGGTGGTGGCCGGCGGCATCGCCCTGGCCGCGCACTTCGGCGACGGCACGCTGCGCCCGGCCGACGTGGCCGCGGGCATCCTCGGTGCGGTGGTGAAGGACTCCTCCACCGACAAGCTGGTGTGGCAGGAGTACCTGGAGACCGTCGCCCGCGGCCGCGACGGCTGGTCCGACTTCTACCGCAGCTGCCGCGAGGTCAGCGCCTGATGACGGTCACCTTGCTGGGGATCCGCCACCACGGGCCCGGCTCGGCCAGGGCGGTCGCGGCGGCGCTGGAGGAGCTGAAGCCGGACGCGATCCTCATCGAGGGCCCGCCCGAAGCCGACACCCTGATCCCGCTCGCCGCGCATCCCGCCATGCGCCCGCCGGTCGCGCTGCTGGTCTACGCCGACGCCGATCCCTCACGCGCGGGGTTCTGGCCCTTCGCCGAGTTCAGCCCGGAGTGGGTCGCGATCAAGTGCGGCGCCGAGGCCGGCATCCCGGTGCGCTTCATCGACCTTCCCTCGGGCCACCGGTTTGCGGAGCTCCCGAAGGACGAAGACGCCGGTACCGATCCCATAGACGACACCGAGCAGGCAGAGCACAGCGAAGCCGGCCATGAGAAGCATGACGAACAGCGGGGAGTCGAAGAAGCCCACGCCCTGGAGACTATCCAGCGCACCGACCCCATCGCCGCTCTGGCCACCGCCGCCGGCTACGACGACCCCGAGCGCTGGTGGGAAGACGTCGTCGAGCAGCGCGCCGACGGCACCTTCTCGGCCCTGGACTCCTTCGCCGCCATCGCCGACGCGATGGCCGTCGTCCGCGACAAGGCCCGGCCGGAGGACGAGCAGCGCGAGGCGTACATGCGCCAGTGCATCCGCGAGGAGGTCAAGGCCGGCCGCGAGCGCATCGCGGTGGTCTGCGGCGCCTTCCACGTCCCGGCCCTGACCGAGATCGGCCCGGCCGCTGCGGACGCCAAGCTCCTCAAGGAGCTGCCGAAGAAGGTGAAGACCACGGCGACCTGGGTCCCGTGGACCCACGGCCGGCTGTCCTTCCGCTCCGGCTACGGCGCCGGCATCGAGTCGCCGGGCTGGTACCACCACTTGTTCACCGCCCCCGACCGGGTCGTCGAACGCTGGCTGGCCCGCGTCGCCGAGCTCTTCCGCGCCGAGGACCTGCCGGTCTCCTCCGCGCACCTGATCGAGGCCACGCGCCTGGCCGAGACCCTGGCCACGCTGCGCGGCCGCACCCTGGCCGGGCTGACCGAGGTCACCGAGGCCGTGCAGTCGGTGCTGTGCAACGGCTACGACACGCAGATGGCGCTGGTCCGGGACAAGCTGGTGATCGGCGAGGACCTCGGCGAGGTGCCGCCGGACGTCCCGGTGGTGCCGCTGGCCGCCGACCTGGTCCGGGAGCAGAAGCGGCTGCGCTTCCAGCCCAAGCCCGGCCAGACGGAGGCCAAGCTGGACCTGCGCAAGCCGAACGACGGCGAGAAGTCGCGCCTGCTGCACCGGCTGAACCTGCTCGGCATCCACTGGGGCACCCTCGGCCGCGCCCAGGGCAGCGGCACCTTCTGGGAGACCTGGTCGCTGGACTGGCAGCCGGAGTTCGCGGTGCAGCTGGTCGAGGCCGCGATCTGGGGCACCACCGTGGTCACCGCGGCCACGGCGAAGGCCGCGGACCTGGCGATGAACGCCGAGCAGCTGGCCGGGATCACCGACGTCGTCGAGGCCTGCCTGCTCGCCGACCTGCCGGACGCCCTGGACCCGATCATGGGCCTGCTGGCCGACCGGGCGGCGGTGGACACCGACGTCGCGCACCTCGCCGACGCCCTGCCCGCGCTGGCCAGGACCCTGCGCTACACCGACGTGCGCGGCACCGACACCGCCGCGCTGCGCAAGGTCGCCGACACCCTGGTGGTCCGCATCGCGCTCGGGTTCCCGCAGGCCTGCACCGGCCTGGACGAGGACGGCGCGCAGAAGATGCGGGCCCGGCTGGACAACACGCACCACGCCGTCGGGCTGCTCGACGACCCCGCCGCGAGCCAGGAGTGGTACCGCGCCATGCACCTGGTCGCCGACCGCCAGGGCATGACCGGACTGCTGGCCGGCCGCGCCGTGCGGCTGCTCTACGACGCCTCCAGGATCGACGGCGAGGAACTGGGCCGCCGCATGGGCCTGGCGCTGACCCCGGGCGTGCCGCCGGCCGAGGCCGCGGCCTGGCTGGACGGCGTGCTCTCCGGCGGGGCGATGCTGCTGATCCACGACCCGGTGCTGCTGGGCCTGCTGGACCGCTGGATCGCCTCGATCCCCGCCGACAGCTTCACCGACGTGCTGCCGCTGCTGCGCCGCACGTTCTCGAACTTCGAAGGGCCCGAGCGCCGCAAGATCGGCGAGCTGGCGCGCACCGCCGGCGCGGCCCCGGTGGCCGGCGTCGCGGCCGGGGCCGAGCCGCCGGGCTTCGACCGGGCGCGCGCCGACCGCGCGCTGCCGGTCGTGCGGATGCTGCTCGGGATCAGGGAAACGAGCCGGACAGGCGGCGGGAAGGGGAACACAGATGTCTGACACACTGGCCGCCGCCGGCACCGGCACCGATGCCGACGACGAGCGCATGCGGCGCTGGCGCCTGGTCCTGGGCGGGGACGACGACGGCACCGGCTGCAAGCTGAACGGCCTGGACCTGGAGATGGACAAGGCCCTGGCCGCGCTCTACAACAAGGGCGGCTACGAGACCGGGGGCGGCGGCACGGTCACCACCCGGGGCCGGGGACGCGGGGGACAGCAGGCGCAGCGCAGCGCCGGCCTCGGGGCCTCCTCCCCGCAGGTCGCGCGCTGGCTGGGCGACATCCGCAGCTACTTCCCGCAGACCGTCGTGCAGGTCATGCAGCGCGACGCCATCGACCGCCTGAACCTGCGCCAGCTGCTGCTGGAGCCGGAGATGATGGAGTCGGTCGAGCCGGACGTGCACCTGGTCGGCACCCTGCTGTCGCTGAACCACCTGATGCCCGCCGAGACCAAGGAGACCGCGCGCCAGGTGGTGCGCAGGCTGGTCGAGGACCTGGAGAAGCGGCTCGGCGCGAAGCTGCGCGCCACCGTCAGCGGCGCCCTGGACAAGAGCACCCGCACCAGCCGGCCCCGGCACAGCGACATCGACTGGGGCCGCACCATCCAGGTGAACCTGAAGAACTACCTGCCGGAGTACCGGACGGTGGTGCCCGAGCGGCTGGTCGGCTACGCGCGCAAGGAGCGCGCGGTGAAGCGCGACGTCGTGCTGGCGATCGACCAGTCGGGCTCGATGTACGCCTCGGTGGTGTACGCGTCGGTGTTCGGCGCGGTGCTGGCGTCGCTGAAGTCGCTGAAGACCTCGCTGGTGGTCTTCGACACCGCGGTGGTGGACCTGACCCCGCAGCTGTCGGACCCGGTCGACGTCCTGTTCGGCACGCAGCTCGGCGGCGGCACGGACATCAACCGCGCGATCGCCTACAGCCAGTCCCTGATCACCCGCCCCACGGAGTCCATCTTCATCCTGATCTCCGACCTCTACGAAGGCGGCGTCCGCCGCGAGATGCTGCGCCGGGTCGCCGAGATGACGGCGGCCGGCACGCAGGTGATCGTGCTGCTGGCCCTGTCCGACGAGGGTGCGCCGTCCTACGACCGCGAGAACGCCTCGGCGCTGGCGGCGATGGGAGTGCCCGCGTTCGCCTGCACGCCCGACAAGTTCGGAGATCTGATGGCCGCGGCGATCCAACGGCAGGATCTGGGGAAGTTCATGGAGTAGTGAGAACCCCCGCCTGCCGCGCGCACCACTGCCCTCGGCTTCCCCGCGCTCTTAGGATCGTCGAAGGTGGTCGTCGACGGGAACGGCCCTTACCGCGCGACAGGAGTTCTGGATGACTGGCGGCAATCTGACCCGCGACGAGGCGGCGGAGCGTGCCCGGCTGCTCACGGCCGAGCACTACGCCGTCGAGCTCGACCTGACGCGCGGGGACACCACGTTCGGGTCGAAGAGCACCATCACGTTCCGGTGCTCCGAGCCCGGCGCCGCCACGTTCGTCGACCTGCTGGCGCCGGCGGTGCGCAGCGTGACGCTCAACGGCGCCGCGCTGGACCCCGCCGAGGTGTTCGACGGCGCGCGCGTGCACCTGAGCGGGCTGCGGGCGGAGAACGTCGTCGTCATCGACGCCGACGCCGCCTACAGCCGCACCGGCGAGGGCCTGCACCGCTTCGTGGACCCGGTGGACGGCGAGGTGTACACCTACACCCAGTTCGAGCCCGCCGACTCGCGGCGCCTGTTCGCCAACTTCGAGCAGCCCGATCTCAAGGCGGTGTTCGAGTTCGCGATCAAGGCACCCCAAGACTGGGGTGTCTGGTCGAACTCGCCGCTGGACGCGGCCTCGGACACCGGGGACGGCAGCACCACCCACTACTTCGGGCCGACCAAGCCGATCTCGACCTACATCACCGCGGTCGTCGCGGGCCCGTACCACTTCGTCGAGGACGATCACACCGTCACGCTGCCCGACGGCGCCAGCCTCGACATCCCCATCGGCGCCATGGTCCGCAAGTCCTTGGCGCCCTACTTCGACGCCGAGGCGATCCTCGACGTCACCAGGCGGGGTCTGGACTTCTACCACCGGATCTTCGACTACCCCTACCCGTTCGGGAACTACCACTCCGCCTTCGTCCCCGAGTACAACCTCGGCGCCATGGAGAACCCGGGCCTGGTCACCTTCAACGAGCGCCTGGTCTTCCGCTCCAAGACGACCGACGCCTCCTACCAGGGCCGCGCCAACACGATCATGCACGAGATGGCGCACATGTGGTTCGGCGACCTGGTCACCATGAAGTGGTGGGACGACCTGTGGCTCAAGGAGTCCTTCGCCGACTTCATGGGCGCCTACGCCCTGACCCGCGCCACCCGCTGGGAGCACGCCTGGGTCTCGTTCGCCAACGGCCGCAAGGCCTGGGCCTACCGCCAGGACCAGCTGCCGACCACGCACCCGATCGTGGCCGACATCACCGACCTGGAGGACGCCCGCCTCAACTTCGACGGCATCACCTACGCCAAGGGCGCCTCGGTGCTCAAGCAGCTGGCCGCCTACGTCGGCGAGGACGCGTTCCTGGAGGGCGCCCGCCGCTACTTCAAGCGCCACGCCTTCGGCAACACCACCCTGGACGATCTGCTGGCCGCCCTGGAGGAGACCTCCGGCCGGGACCTGAAGGCGTGGTCGAAGGCCTGGCTGGAGACCGCCGGGGTCAACACCCTGACGGCCGAGATCCAGACCGGCGCCGACGGCGTGGTCACCGCCGCGGCCATCACGCAGAGCGCCGTGCCGGAGTTCCCGACCCTGCGCCCGCACCGCATCGCCGTGGGCTGCTACTCCCCGAACCCGGCCACCGGCGCCGTGGAGCTGGTCGAGCGGATCGAGCTGGACGTCGACGGCGCGCGCACCGAGCTGCCGCAGCTGGTCGGCAAGCCGCGCCCGGGCCTGGTGCTGCTCAACGACCAGGACCTGACCTACGCCAAGATCCGCTTCACCCCGGCCGAGCTGGACGCCTTCGAGCGCGGCGGCATCGCGGCCCTGCCGGACTCCATGGCCCGCGCTCTGGCCTGGTCCGGCGTGTGGCACATGACGCGCGACGCGGTGATGTCCGGCCGCCGCTTCATCGCGATCGTGCTGCGCAACATCGAGGCCGAGACCGACATCAGCGTCGTGCAGAACCTGCTGCGGCAGGTGCGCGTGGTGCGGGGCGACTACCTCGACCCGGCGCACCGCCCGGCCGCCGATGCCACGATCTCGCAGCGGCTGTGGGAGCTGCTGGCGGGGGCGCCGGCCGGCAGCGACCACCAGGTGGCGTTCGCCTACGGCGCCGTGCGCGCGGCGAGTCAGGACTCGGACTTCGCCAAGATCCAGGCTCTGCTGTCCGGGGAGCTGTCCTTCGACGGCCTGACCGTGGACCAGGACCTGCGCTGGGCGATCATCGAGGTGCTGGCCGCCGAGGGCCTGGACGACGACGGGGTGCTGTCCGACGGCGAGGCCGCCAGCGACGACACCGCCGACGGCCGCCGGCACCGCGCCGCCGCCCGCGCGGCGCGTCCGCTGGCCGAGGCCAAGGCCGAGGCCTGGCGGCTGGTCGTCGAGACACCCGATCAGCCCAACGACCTGATCGGCGCGGTGCTGGGCGAGTTCTACCAGGTCGGCGCGGACGAGCTGGCCGAGCCGTACGTCGAGCCCTACTTCGAGGCGCTGGCCACGGTCTGGGCCGAGCGGAGCATCCAGAACGCCGAGCGGATCGTCAGCGGCGGCTACCCGTGGCCGCTGACCTCGCCGGATCTGCTCGCGCGCACCGACGCGTGGCTGGCCTCCGACGCCGCGAAGGCACCGGCGCTGCGGCGGCTGGTGCTGGAGGCCAGAGACGACGCGGCGCGCGCGTTGCGTGCGCGCGAATGCGACCGGAACGCCTAGCGAATCCCTCGCATCGTGCGTCTTGCCACTGGTCCCGTCTCGCATGGCGGGACCAGTTGCGCCTCCCTCATGTGCCCGATTTCACACCGGTGGTCTTCGCCTCCCGGTTCGTGATCTGGCTGCGCACCGGACTACCCTGCGATGAGGTGGACGGCATCCGCGCTTCCCGTAGCGGTAGCCGTACCGGAATCTTCCTTTGAGGGACGGACGCGTGGATCTTTTCGAGTACCAGGCGAGGGACATTTTCGCCAAGCACGGTGTACCGGTGCTGGGCGGCGAAGTGGCCGAGACCCCGGAGCAGGCGCAAGCCGCTGCCGAGAAGCTGGGCGGCCGGGTGGTCGTCAAGGCCCAGGTGAAGGTCGGCGGACGCGGCAAGGCCGGCGGCGTGAAGCTGGCCGACGGCCCGGCCGACGCCAAGGAGAAGGCCGCGGCCATCCTGGGCATGGACATCAAGGGCCACACGGTCCACAAGGTGATGCTGGCCCAGACCGCCTCGATCGAGGCCGAGTACTACGTCTCCTTCCTGCTGGACCGCTCCAACCGCACCTTCCTGGCGATGGCCAGCGTCGAGGGCGGCATGGAGATCGAGGAGATCGCCGTCAGCAAGCCCGAGGCGCTGGCCAAGATCCCCGTCGACGCCGCGGCCTACCACGAGGGCCTGTCGCCGGAGTTGGCCGAGGAGATCGTCAAGGCCGCGAACTTCCCGCACCACGTGGCCGACCAGGTCGCCGCGACGCTGGTGACGCTGTGGGACGTCTTCGTCAAGGAGGACGCCACCCTGGTCGAGGTCAACCCGCTGGTGAAGACCACGGACGGGAAGATCGTCGCGCTGGACGGCAAGGTGTCGCTGGACGACAACGCCTCCTTCCGCCACGAGGACCACGCCGAGCTGGAGGACAAGGCCTCGGCGGACCCGCTGGAGGCCAAGGCCAAGGCCAAGCACCTGAACTACGTCAAGCTCGACGGCGAGGTCGGGATCATCGGCAACGGCGCGGGCCTGGTCATGTCCACCCTGGACGTGGTCGCCTACGCCGGGGAGAAGCACGGCGGCGTCAAGCCGGCCAACTTCCTGGACATCGGCGGCGGCGCCTCGGCCGAGGTCATGGCCAACGGCCTGGACATCATCCTGAACGACCCGGCCGTGAAGTCGGTGTTCGTCAACGTCTTCGGCGGCATCACCGCGTGCGACGCGGTCGCCAACGGCATCGTGCAGGCCTTCGAGCTGCTGGGCGCGGCCGCGGGCACCAAGCCCCTGGTCGTCCGCCTGGACGGCAACAACGCCGAGCTGGGCCGCCAGATCCTGGTGGACGCCAAGCTGCCGGGCGTGGAGCAGGTCGACACCATGGACGGCGCCGCGGACCGCGCGGCCGAGCTGGCGAACGCGCGCTGAGGGGTTTGAGAAACAGACATGGCTATCTTCCTCACTGAGAACTCCAAGGTCATCGTCCAGGGCATGACCGGCTCCGAGGGCATGAAGCACACCAAGCGCATGCTGGCCTCGGGCACCAAGATCGTGGGCGGCGTGAACCCCCGCAAGGCCGGCACCACCGTGGACGTGGACGGCGTGGACGTGCCGGTCTTCGGCACCGTGGCCGAGGCCATGGAGAAGACCGGCGCGGACGTGTCCGTGGTCTTCGTCCCGCCGGCGTTCACCAAGGCCGCGATGATCGAGGCGATCGACGCCGAGATTCCGCTGCTGGTGGTCATCACCGAGGGCGTCCCGGTCCACGACACCGCCGAGGCCTGGGCTTACAACCTGGCCAAGGGTGCGAAGACCCGGGTCATCGGCCCGAACTGCCCCGGCCTGATCACCCCCGGCGCCTCCAACGCCGGCATCATCCCGGCCACCATCACCAAGGCGGGCAAGATCGGCCTGGTGTCCAAGTCGGGCACGCTGACCTACCAGATGATGTACGAGCTGCGGGACTTCGGCTTCTCCACCGCCGTCGGCATCGGCGGCGACCCGGTCATCGGCACCACGCACATCGACTGCCTGCAGGCGTTCCAGGACGACCCGGACACCGCGGCGATCGTGATGATCGGCGAGATCGGCGGCGACGCCGAGGAGCGCGCCGCGGCGTACATCAAGGAGCACATCACCAAGCCGGTCGTGGGCTACGTCGCCGGCTTCACCGCCCCCGAGGGCAAGACCATGGGCCACGCCGGCGCCATCGTCTCCGGCTCGGCCGGCACCGCCGCGGCCAAGCAGGAGGCCCTGGAAGCGGTCGGCGTGAAGGTCGGCAAGACGCCGTCGGCCACCGCGCAGCTGATGCGGGAGATCATGCAGGCCCTGTAAGGGTTCTGGTTCGGGCTCCGGGCCCCGGCTGCGCTTCGGCGCGGTCGGGGCCCGCGGCTTTTCCGGGGTGGTGGCGGCACCGGCGCGGCCGGTGCTGCTCGGCGGCGCGCCGCCGGTCGCTCTGGCGGGCTGACGGTTCGCGGATCGGACTCTTTCCCTCCATTACGCCGCCGGGGTGAATCCCCACAGCGCCCCCGGCCAGGCGCGCACCGCCGCCCCGGCCGGGGCGTCCGCGCTGGCCAGAGTGGGGGGATGCGCGATGAGACCGATCCCCGAAGCGCCGTCGACGCCGGGCCGGACCGCAGCTGGGTGGCCGAGCAGCTCGCGGCGACGCGGGCGCGGCAGGAGCCGCAAGGGGAGCCCAAGGTTCCGGCGCTCGGTGAAGCGCTGCGCGAGCTCGCCGCCGTCTGGGGTGAGACCTTCACCGTCGCCTGGAACAGCTCTTATGGCCGTGACCTGCGTCTTGCCATCCGCGCCGGGGCGCACGCGGCGCTCGCCGCCGTCGCCACGTGGCTGGCCGCCGTCACTCTTTGCGTGACCGTCTGGCTGGTCTCGGCTCCGAACACCGCGAGCATCACCGGTCCGCTACGCGCTGGCGGCCAGCTTTGGCTGCTCGGCCACCACGCCGCCCTCGACGTGCCCGCCGGACGGATCGCTCTCGCTCCGCTCGGCTTCACCGCCCTGCTCGTCCTCGCGCTGTGGCAGACGGCCGGCGCGCCGATCGCGCGTCCCGTGCATATCGCCTACACCGCCTTCGGCGCGGCGACCGGCTACTGCCTCATCGCCGCGCTCGTCGCAGCCGCCGCCGCGACCGGGGACGTCCGTCCCGACACGGCTCAGGCTGTGCTGTTCGCCGTCCTCTTCGGTGCGCTGGTGCCGACCGCCGCGCGCTGGCGACGCATCGTTGAGTTCTGCGATGCCCCGGCTTGGGCCGCCACCGCCGCGCGTGCCGCGGCGGCCTCGGGCGCCGTGCTCCTCGCCGGGGGAGCGGCCGTCCTGGCCGGCACCCTCGTAGCGCACCTTCCCGAAGCCGGCTGGCCCCGCGGTGTCGCCGACGGCGTCGGCATGTTCCTGCTCAGCCTCGCCGTGCTCCCGAACGCCGTCGCGTGGTCGGTCTCGTACGTGCTCGGCCCCGGCTTCGCCGTCGGGACCGGCACCGGTGTCAGCGTCCTGAGCACGAAGCTCGGCGCGCTGCCGACGTTCCCGATGCTCGGCGCCCTGCCGCGCACCGGCAAGCGCCTCTTCCCCTACGACCTCGCGTACTTTGCGCTGCCCGTCCTGGCCGGCGCGGTCCTCGCGCTGGTCGTCCTCCGCGGCGGCCACGGGAAGCTGGCCGACCGGGTTCGTGCGCTCACCGCGGCAGCCCTGGCCGTGGCGCTCCTGGCCGGCCTGGCCGCGACGCTGTCGGGCGGCCCGCTGGCCGACGGCCGCATGGCGACCCTCGGCCCCTCCGGCTGGCGCACAGCGGCGGCCACCCTCCTCCTCCTGGGGGTGACCGCCGCCGTCGTGATCCTCGCCGGACCCTCAGCCCTGGCCGTAAGGCGGCTGCTGGCCATAAGGAGGCTGCTGGCCGTAAGGGGGCTGCTGTCCCTGCGGCGGGTACTGGGCGCCGTAGCCGTACTCGGGCCCCGGCGCCGGGCGGAAGTAGGGGCCGGACTCGCCCTTCCAGACGAATATGATCGCCAGCAGCCCGACCAGCAGGGTGGCGACCGAGCCGATCTTGTCAAGGACCGGAACCCAGCTGGGGACCAGGTTGACGAGACCGCCCACGACGCCGATGCCGAAGAAGACGCTGGAGACGATGCGGGCGTAATTGTGGCCGCTGCGGACGGCGAGAGCCATCCAGATCCAGAGTCCGGCGCGGATGAGTCCACCGATGACGAGGGTGGCGAACAAGCGGCCCTTGTCGCTGTTGACGGTCGTGGTGTCGTATCCGAGGTTCTGCAGGTTCTTCTCGATAGTGCTCGTCATGGCGAGCCCGATGACCAGGTTGACCACCTCGAGGGCAGCCCCGGCGAACATCAGGTTGACGGCGACTCGTACTGAGTTCGGCATCGAGGGCTTCACCGGGGCCGCCGCGTTGTAGCCGTACGCGCCGCCGGGGTACGACGGATACGCCGGCGGAGGCGTCGGGTAGCCGCCTTGCTGCTGGTCGTTAGGGTTCTGCCAGGGATCCTGGGACACGACTCGTGGCCTTTGCTGTCATGGTGTGAACGTGTCGGACACCCTCACAGTAGGGCGAGGCCACCAGCCCCGATAGTCCTTTAAGGGTCGCCGCAATCTCTCCGTGATCTGCGGCGGCCCATCCTTGACCGGCCGATCTCCATGTACGCGTCTTGATATGGAAGACGGTCAGTGCGACGTCGACATCCCCGTGGTGTTCTCAAGCTGCGTCAGGCACGCCTTCTCCGCGACCTGCGTGTTCGCCCCCTGCATGCACTTCGCGTAGTCCTTGAACGGCGTCCACCACACGATCGAGGCGACCAGCAGCAGCCCGGCCAGCACGCCGGAGACGGAGGCGGACACCATGCTCGCCGTGGCCTCCGAGGCCCGCTGGTGCTTCAGCGCCGCCGTGCGCTGCGCCGAGATGGACAGCACGAACGCCGCCACCGCGAACGCCAGCCCCGCGGCCGAGCCGACCATCCACGCCGGGAACGTCGCCAGCCCCTGATAGATCGCCAGCATCGTGCACGCCGTCGAGCCCAGCGAGAGCCCCAGGGCCCAGCGCGTCTTCAGATCACGCTGCGGACGCTGCGGTTGCGGGGTCTCCCGCTGGTCGCGGTAGCGCCGGTCGGGGTCGTTGCGCGGGTCCGGACGCCGGTCGACCGGCCCGTACCGGTTCGGGTCGCCCCACGGGGAGTGCTGCTGCTCCGGCTCGCGCGGACGCTCCGCGCCCCACGGCTGCACCGGCCCGGGACGCACCTGCCCGTACGGCTGGCGCGGCGGCGCGCCCCACGGCGACGGCGGCACCGGACGCTGCTGGTCGTGCGCGTCCTCGGGCGGCGGTGCGAACGGGTTGTCCTCGGGCGCGGGGACCGAGGCGGGTTCCGGTCCGGCATCCCGCACCGGGCTCCGAACCGCGTCCTGCGAGACAGCATCCTGCGCAGCCCGGTCCGGCACGGCGTCCTGCGCCGGCGGCACAGCTTCCTGCGCAGCCCAGCCCGGCACGGCGTCCGGCACCACCGGCCCCGCGTCCGACGCAGCCGCAGCCGCCCCACCCTGCTCATCCGGCTCAGCAGCCCCGACGCCACCTGCGCCGGGCCCACTGTTCGCCGGCGTGGGCCGTTGCTCGGCGTCGGTCACGGAAGTCCTCCGGGTTATCGTGGACATGATCGGTTCATCGCTGGTCGGCTGGCGGGCAGCGAACCGTCCGCCCACTATCGTTGCCTATGGCGACCCCGCCCGTCCAAGTGGGTTGGGTCCGATCGAAAGACAAAAGCAAAGACCCCTATGAGGAGGCCGCGGTCGTGGTCCATCCCGAAGGAACGAAGAGCCCTCCAGGGCTCGTGCACCACCGCCCGGGCGCGCCGGCGAGGATCGTGGTCCTCGTCTCCGGCTCGGGCACGAATCTGCAGGCGTTGATCGACGCCGAGGCAGCCGACCCCGCGTTCGGCGCCACCATCGTGGCCGTCGGCGCGGACCGCACCGGCATCCAGGGCCTGGTGCGCGCCGAGCAGGCCGGCATCCCCACGTTCGCGCTCCGTGTGAAGGACTTCGCCGGCCGCGAGGAGTGGGACCGCGCGCTGCGCGACAAGGTCGCCGAATACGAGCCCGACCTCGTCGTCTCGGCCGGCTTCATGAAGCTGCTCGGCCCGGACTTCCTGGCCGCCTTCGACGGCCGGGTCATCAACACCCATCCCGCGCTCTCGCCGAGCTTCCCCGGCATGCACGGCCCCGCCGACGCCCTCGCCTACGGCGTGAAGATCACCGGCTGCACGGTCTTCTTCGTCGCCGGCGGCGTCGACGACGGCCCCGTGGTGGCGCAGGCCGCCGTCCCGGTCGAGGCCGGCGACGACGTCGAGAGCCTGCACGAGCGCATCAAGACGGCGGAGCGGGCCCTGCTCGTGGACGTCGTGGGCCGGCTGGCCCGCCATGGCTGGACCATCGACAACCGAAAGGTCACCTTCCAGTGAGCAGCAGTGCCATGCCCCAGGGCGATGACATCCGCCCGATCAAGCGCGCGCTGGTCAGCGTGTACGACAAGACGGGGCTGGAGGACCTCGCGCGCGGCCTGCACGCCGCCGGCGTCGCCCTGGTCTCCACCGGCGGCTCGGCGAAGCTGATCCGCGACCTGGGCATCCCGGTCACCGAGGTCGCCGAGCTCACCGGCTTCCCCGAGTGCCTGGACGGCCGGGTCAAGACCCTGCACCCCAAGGTCCACGCCGGCATCCTGGCCGACCTGCGGCTGGAGGACCACCGCAAGCAGCTGGCCGAGCTCGGCGTCGAGCCCTTCGACCTGGTCGTGGTGAACCTCTACCCGTTCACCCAGACCGTGGCCTCCGGCGCCACCCCCGACGAGTGCGTCGAGCAGATCGACATCGGCGGCCCGTCGATGGTCCGCGCCGCGGCGAAGAACCACCCGAGCGTGGCCGTCGTGGTCAACCCGGCCCACTACGGCGCGGTCCTGACCGCGGCCACCGGCGGCGGCTTCACCTTCGCCCAGCGCAAGCGCCTGGCCGCCGAGGCCTTCGCGCACACCGCCGAGTACGACGCCGCCGTGGCCGGCTGGTTCGCCTCGGCCTACGCCCCCGACGGCGAGTCCCGCTTCCCGGACTTCGTCGCCGACACCTACGCGCGCAAGGCCGTCCTTCGCTACGGCGAGAACCCGCACCAGGGCGCCGCGCTCTACATCAACGACGACGCGCAGGACACCCTGGCCACCGCCGAGCAGCTGCACGGCAAGGAGATGTCCTACAACAACTACGTGGACACCGACGCGGCCATCCGCTCGGCCCACGACTTCGACGAGGCCTGCGTCGCGATCATCAAGCACGCCAACCCCTGCGGTATCGCGATTGACAGTGCCGGAGATATCGCCTCGGCTCACCGATTGGCCAACGAATGCGACCCGGTCTCGGCCTTCGGCGGGATCATCGCGGCCAACCGCACCGTCACCAACGCGATGGCTCTGCAGGTCAACGAGGTCTTCACCGAGGTCATCTGCGCGCCGGACTACGAGCCGGAGGCGCTGGAGACACTGAAGACCAAGAAGAACATCCGGATCCTCAAGACAGGCAGCCGCAACCGCCGCAAGCTGGAGTTCCGCCAGATCTGCGGCGGCCTGCTGCTCCAGGACGGCGACCTGTACCAGGCCGAGGGCGACGACCCGGCGACCTGGACGCTGGCCAGCGGCGAGCCGGCCGACGAGCAGACCTTCGCCGACCTGGTCTTCGCCTGGCGCGCGATCCGCTCGGTGAAGTCCAACGCGATCCTGCTGGCCTCCGGCGGCGCCTCGGTCGGCGTCGGCATGGGCCAGGTCAACCGCGTGGACTCGGCCAAGCTGGCGGTCCAGCGGGCCGGCGACAAGGCGCACGGCTCCGTGGCCGCCTCCGACGCCTACTTCCCGTTCCCCGACGGCTTCGAGGTCCTGGCCGAGGCCGGGGTCAAGGCCGTGGTCCAGCCCGGCGGCTCGGTCCGCGACGAACTGGTCGTCGAGGCGGCGCGCAAGGCCGGCGTCACCATGTACATGACCGGCACCCGGCACTTCACCCACTAAGGAGGCGCAAGCATGACCGCACAGATTCTGGACGGCAAGGCGACCGCCAACACCATCAAGGGCGAGCTGTCGGCGCGCGTCGAGACGCTCAAGGCGCGCGGCGTCGTGCCGGGCCTGGCCACCCTGCTGGTCGGCGACGACCCGGCCTCGGCCTCCTACGTGCGCAGCAAGCACCGCGACTGCGCGCAGGTGGGCATCGCCTCGATCCAGCGCCAGCTGCCCGCGACCGCGTCGCAGGCGCAGGTCGCCGAGGCCGTGGCCGAGCTGAACGAGGACCCGGCGTGCACCGGCTACATCGTCCAGCTGCCGCTGCCCAAGGGCATCGACGAGAACGCGATCCTGGAGCTGGTCGACCCGGACAAGGACGCCGACGGCCTGCACCCGACCAACCTCGGCCGGCTGGTGCTCGGCGCCCCGGCGCCGCTGCCGTGCACCCCGTTGGGCATCGTCGAGCTGCTGCGGCGGCACGACGTGGCGATCGCCGGCGCCGAGGTGGTCATCGTCGGCCGCGGCATCACCGTGGGCCGCCCGCTCGGCCTGCTGCTGACCCGGCGCAGCGAGAACGCGACCGTGACGCTGTGCCACACCGGCACGCGCGACCTGGCCTTCCACACCCTGAAGGCGGACATCGTGGTGGCCGCGGCCGGCGTGCCGAACCTGATCACCGCCGAGCTGGTGAAGCCGGGCGCGGCGGTGCTGGACGTCGGCGTGTCGCGCGGCGAGGGCGGCTTGGCCGGCGACGTCGCGGACGACGTGCGCGACGTGGCCGGCTGGGTGTCGCCGAACCCCGGCGGCGTCGGGCCGATGACCCGCGCGATGCTGCTGAACAACGTGGTGGAGATCGCCGAGCGGCAGCTCTGATCCGGTCCCCGCAGCACGCACAGGAGCGCGGTCCCTTTTCCGGGGCCGCGCTCTTGTTATTGCTTGTTCATCGGATTGCGCCTAGGAAGAGGGCATGTCCGCTGCGCACGCCGACTTGTCCCCGCTGGACGATTTCCCGTTCCATCAGACCTCGGAGTCGCTGGCGCACGTGGCCACCTCCGACCGGAACTTCTACGACCGCTACTACTTCAACCTGCACCACTGCGCCGACGACCTCTTCTTGGCCCTGGGAGTGGGGCAGTACCCGAACCTCGGGGTGACCGACGCCTTCGCAGCGGTCGTGTACCAGGGCGTCCACCGCGTGGTCCGGGCCTCGCGCGAGCTGGGCGCCGACCGCGGCGACACGTCCGTGGGCCCGTTCCGCATCGAGGTGCTGGAGCCGCTGAACCGGCTGCGCGCGGTGCTCGAACCGGGGGAGTACGAGCTCTCCTTCGACCTGACCTGGACCGGCGCGATCCCGGCCACGCGCGAACCGCGGCAGTTCGTGCGGCGCAACGGCCGGGTGTGGATGGACTCGGTGCGGCTGGCCCAGACCGGTTTCTGGGAGGGGATATTGCGCATCGGTGAGGACGAGCTCGCCGTCACTCCCTCCACCTGGTGGGGCTCGCGCGACCGTTCCTGGGGCATCCGGCCGGTCGGCGAGGCCGAGCCCGCCGGCATCCAGGGCAACGGCGGGGTGCCGCCGACCTTCCACTGGATCTACGCGCCGATGCAGTTCGACGACTTCTCGATCCTGGTCATCGCCCAAGAGGACGAGGACGGCAGGCGGGTCCTGGAGGAGGCGGTGAAGGTCTTCGGCGACGGCCGCCCCGCCGAGGCGCTGGGCCGCCCGGAGCTGGAACTGCGCTACACCTCCGGAACCCGCGACGTGCGCTCCGCCGAGGTCCACTTCACCGGCCGGGCCGAGCGGATCAGGGTCACGCAGCTGATCCCGCTGCACATGGCGGTCGGCAGCGGCTACGGCCTGGACGCCGACTGGCGCCACGGCATGTATCAGGGCCCGGACCTGGTGGTGCAGCAGGTGGTGATGTCCGCGGCGCAGGCCGCGGCGAAGTCGGGGATGTTCGGCATCACCGAGCGGCTCTCGCGCTTCGACTACGACGGCCCCGAGGGCCGCCGCACCGGGTTCGGGCTGTTCGAGACGCTGTTCATCGGCGCGCACAAGCCGAGCGGGTTCGCCGACTGGACGGCCGTGGCACCGTAGCGCGCTCGTTACAGATCGGACGGGTCGGGGCCGGGCGACGCCAGTAGAGTTTGCGCCATGGCAGTGAACAACCGTCCCTCGGGCGCCTCCTTCGGCCGCTCGGTCGCCGCCGAGTGGCCGATCCTGGCGGTGCTGGCCGGCTTCGGCTTCGGGATGACGGTGATACTGCACGACGAGGTCTTCCAGGGCGCCGCCGTGATGGGCATGTCGCTGCTCCTGGCCGCGGGGCTGCGGCTGTTCCTGCCCACGCGGGTCGCCGGGACGCTGGCCGTCCGGCGCCGCGGGATCGACGTCACCATGTACACCGTCGTCGGCACCACCCTGGTGGTGCTGGGGCTGTTGGTGCAGGGGATCTTCTCGAACTGAGCTCCGGTGTCGCGTAGGTCACCGTGCGCTCCCCACCGCTTGGCGGTCGGCGTGGGCAGGCATGTATCTTGAGGTCGAGATAATTCTTCCCGATCCGTAAGGACGATCCGCCATGGCCTACTCCGGTCCCAAGATCAAGGTCGCGAACCCCGTCGTCGAACTCGACGGCGACGAGATGACCCGGATCATCTGGCAGTTCATCAAGGACCAGCTGATCCTGCCCTACCTGGACGTCGACCTGAAGTACTTCGACCTGGGCATCGAGCACCGCGACGCCACGGACGACCAGGTCACCGTGGACGCCGCCAACGCGATCAAGCAGTACGGCGTGGGCGTGAAGTGCGCCACCATCACCCCGGACGAGGCGCGGGTCGAGGAGTTCGGCCTGAAGAAGATGTGGAAGTCGCCCAACGGCACCATCCGCAACATCCTCGGCGGCGTGATCTTCCGCGAGCCGATCGTCATCAGCAACATCCCGCGCCTGGTCCCGGGCTGGACCAAGCCGATCGTCGTCGGCCGCCACGCCTTCGGCGACCAGTACCGCGCCACGGACCTGGTGGTCCCGGGCGAGGGCACGCTGACCCTGACCTTCACCCCGAAGGACGGCAGCGAGCCGATCGAGCTCAACGTCTTCGACTTCCCCGGCGGCGGCGTCGCGATGGCGATGTACAACCTGGACGAGTCGATCCGCGACTTCGCCCGCGCCTCGATGCGCTACGGCCTGAACCGCGGCTACCCGGTGTACCTGTCGACCAAGAACACGATCATGAAGGCCTACGACGGCCGCTTCAAGGACCTCTTCCAGGAGGTCTTCGACGCCGAGTTCAAGGACGAGTTCGCCAAGGCCGGGCTCACCTACGAGCACCGCCTGATCGACGACATGGTCGCCTCCGCGCTGAAGTGGGAGGGCGGCTACGTCTGGGCGTGCAAGAACTACGACGGCGACGTCCAGTCCGACACCGTCGCGCAGGGCTTCGGCTCCCTGGGCCTGATGACCTCGGTCCTGATGGCCCCCGACGGCAAGACCGTCGAGGCCGAGGCCGCGCACGGCACCGTGACCCGCCACTACCGCCAGCACCAGCAGGGCAAGCCCACCTCCACCAACCCGATCGCCTCGATCTACGCGTGGACCCAGGGCCTGGCCTACCGCGGCAAGTTCGACAACACCCCCGAGGTCGTGAAGTTCGCCGAGACCCTGGAGCGCGTCTGCGTCCAGACCGTCGAGGAGGGCAAGATGACCAAGGACCTGGCGCTGCTGGTCTCGCCGGACCAGCCGTACCTGACCACGCAGGAGTTCCTCGCCGCGATCGACGAGAACCTGCAGAAGGCCATGGCTTCGGCCTGAGGCCCGGTATCCGGACCGGTCCGGACGGCATAGAGGTGCGCGACCTGGTGGTCGCGCACCTCTGGCTTTTCTCCTCCGTCGAGCGTGTCCGTCCCGTCAGCCGCGCGCGAGCCGCCGGTCGGCCAGTTCGGCCAGCAGCGCCGCGCCGTCGCCGAGCACCGAGTCGTCGAAGTCGGCCAGCGGGCTGTGGTTCGACGGGGCGGTGGTGAAGTCCTCCCTCGTGCACGCGCCGAGGAACGCGTACGTGCCCGGGACCTCCTCCAGCACCCGGGAGAAGTCCTCGGCGCCGGGGTTCGGGTTCGGGATCCGGGAGAAGCGCTCCTCGCCGTGGATCTCGCGCACGACCTCCTCCAGGAAGTCGACGTCGGCCGCGTGGTTCACGGTCGGCGGGTACTGCTCCTTGTAGGTGATGTCGACCGACGTGCCGTAGGCCGAGGCCAGTCCGTTGAGCAGATCCACGACCGCGTCCAGCAGCTTGGCGCGCGACTCCCGGGAGAAGGAGCGCATCGTCACGTGGAAGGCGGCGTCGTCCGGGATGATGTTCGACGCGGTCCCGGCGTGGAAGGCGCCGACGGTGATCACCACCGGGTCGTAGATGTCGAACTTGCGCGTCACCAGCGTCTGCAGCGCCAGGACCATCTCGCAGGCCACCGGGATCGGATCCTTGCCGGTGTGCGGCCGCGAGCCGTGCGCGCCGGCGCCGCGTACCGTCACCAGGATCTCGTCCGCCCCGGCCATGAAGGTGCCGGCGCGGGAGACGAAGTGCCCGCGCGGGAGCTTGTCGGACATCACGTGCAGGCCGTAGGCGCCGATGACGCGCGGGCCGGCGGCGTCCAGCACGCCCTCGCGGATCATGCGCCCGGCGCCGTCGTTGCCCTCCTCGCCGGGCTGGAACATGAACACGACGTCGCCGGCCAGCCGGCCGCGGTTCGCCGACAGCAGCCGGGCCGCCCCGACCAGCATCGCGGTGTGCAGGTCGTGGCCGCAGGCGTGCATGTTCGGACCCTCGGCGGCGAAGTCCCGGCCGGTCCGCTCCACCACCGGCAGCGCGTCCATGTCGCCGCGCAGCAGCACCGCCTGCTTGGGCGCGTGCACGCCGGCGGCGGCCGGCCCGGTCCCGCGCAGCACGGCCGTCACCGAGTTCAGCTCGGCGCCCAGGGTGATCTCCAGCGGCAGGCCGTCGAGGGCGGCCAGGACCCGCTCCTGGGTGCGGGGCAGGTCCAGGCCGATCTCGGGTATGCGGTGCAGGTCGCGGCGCAGGTGGACCAGGTCCTCCTGCAGGGCCTTGGCGTAATCGGTGTAGGTCATGCTGCCATCGTGCACCGCCTGTCCAGAGGCGCGACCCCTCGGAGCGCCTTACCGGACCTCACTGCATCGGCGCCGGCTGCAGGATGTTGAACCGGGCCCCGAACTGGTCGGCCAGCGCCGCCAGCCGCCCGGGCGGGGCGTCGGCGGCCGGGATCAGGACGGTGCCCCCGGCGCCGGTCACGCGCTCCACGGTCGCGTCGGCGTCGGCGACCATGAAGTACGGGATCCACTTCTCGTCCTGGATCGGCACCTGGTCGGTGATCGTCATGATCCCGCCGAAGGCGGCCAGCGGGTCGCCGGCCTGCGTCGTCCACATGTCGTAGCCGCCGCCCTCCGGCGCGCCGTCCATGAACGGCTCGATCCTCCAGCCGAACAGCGCCGGGTAGAACGCCTTCGCCGCGGCCGGGTCCCGGGTCCACAGCTCGGCCCACAGCATCGTGTCGTTCACGCAGCAGGTCTCGAAGCCGGTGACCTCGCCGGACTGCCAGAGCGCGAACTCCGCGCCGCTGGGGTCGGTGAGCTGCGCGAAGGCGCCCTCGCCGGAGATGCCGGTGACCGGGACGCGGACCTTCGCGCCGTTCTTCTCCGCCTCGGCCACGGTCGCCGCGGCGTCGGCGACCCGGACGTAGGTGGTCCAGTCGGGGCGGCCGGCCGGGTCGGTGAGCCCGCCGAGCCCGGCGGCCGCCTTCCCGTCCTTGCGCAGGAACCAGTAGCCGGGGCCCTCCGGGGATTCGGGCATGAGCTGCTCGGCCGTCCAGCCGAAGACCCGGCCGTAGAACGCGGCCGAGGCCCCGGGGTCGGGGGAGCCCAGGTCGATCCAGCCGGGAAGGTTGGGGGTGTCGTCAGAGGTGATCATGAGCGGCCTTCCTTGTGTGGTGCGTCACACCGCCGAGATCGAGTCTTCCATCAGGTACCGACAGTCACGACCCGGACACCCGCCGGCGTCGGCCGCATCCCGCGTGTGTCTCGTTTCTCACAGGCGCCGGTCCCGCCAGACGACAAACCCCGCAGGTACTCCAGGAGTAGCCTGTGGGCTGGCAACACATCCATACGGAACCTTCACATGAACGCAGGAGCCACAAGCGATGTCCCGCACCCCCGTCAACGTCACCGTGACCGGCGCGGCCGGCCAGATCGGCTACGCCCTGCTGTTCCGCATCGCCTCCGGCCACCTGCTGGGCCCGGACGTGCCGGTGAAGCTGAACCTCCTGGAGATCCCGCAGGCGGTCAAGGCTGCCGAGGGCACGGCGATGGAGCTGGTCGACTCCGCGTTCCCGCTGCTGGCCGGCATCGACATCCACGACAACCCCAAGGACGGCTTCAACGGCGCGAACGTGGCGCTGCTGGTCGGGGCCCGCCCCCGCACCGCCGGCATGGAGCGCGGCGACCTGCTGGAGGCCAACGGCGGCATCTTCAAGCCGCAGGGCGAGGCGATCAACGCCCACGCCGCCGACGACATCAAGGTCCTGGTGGTCGGCAACCCGGCGAACACCAACGCCCTCATCGCCGCCGCGCACGCCCCGGACGTCCCGAAGTCCCGCTTCACCGCGATGACCCGCCTGGACCACAACCGCGCCCTGGGCCAGCTCGCGCTCAAGACCGGCGTCCCGGTCAGCGAGATCACCAACATGACCATCTGGGGCAACCACTCCGCGACCCAGTACCCGGACGTGTTCCACGCCAAGATCGCCGGCAAGAACGCCGCCGAGGTCCTGGGCGACCAGGAGTGGATCGAGAAGGACTTCATCCCGACCGTCGCCAAGCGCGGCGCGGCGATCATCGAGGCCCGCGGCTTCTCCAGCGCCGCCTCGGCCGCCAACGCCGCCCTGGACCACGTGCACACCTGGGTCAACGGCACCGCCGAGGGCGACTGGACCTCGATGGGCGTCGTCTCCGACGGCAGCTACGGCGTGCCGGAGGGCCTGGTCTCCTCCTTCCCGGTGACCACCAAGGACGGCGAGTGGTCGATCGTCCAGGGCCTGGACATCGACGCCTTCTCCCGCGCCCGCATCGACGCCTCGGTGAACGAGCTCGCCGAGGAGCGCGACGCGGTCAAGGCGCTCGGCCTGATCTGAGCGCCCTTGATTTGAGTGTCGTCGATCCGAACCGGACGGCCCTGATGTCCCGCGGGACATCAGGGCCGTCCGGTTTCTCACACCATCGGATCCCGGGCCAGTAATCGGGTCAGCACCAGCGCCGAGCGCGTCCGCTGGATCTCCGGCTCCCGCCTGATCCGCTCCAGCGCCTCCTCCAGATGCCGCATGTTCTCCGCGACCAGGTGCAACAGCGCGTCGGCGTCGCCGGTGACCGTATAGGCGGCGACCACCTCGGGATGCCGCGAGACGCACTCCCGGATCACGTCCGGCGAGGTCCGGTCTCCGCAGTAGACCTCGACGAAGGCCTCCGTGGTCCAGCCCAGCGCTATCTGGTCGACGATCACGGAGAACCCGCGGATCGCCCCGTCGGCCCGCAGCCGGTCCACCCGGCGCTTCACCGCCGAGGCCGACAGTCCCACCTCGGTCCCGACGTCGGCGAAAGACGCGCGCGCGTCCCGCCGGAGTACGTCGATGATCGCGCGATCGAGGCTGTCCATGCCCTGAGATTAGCGGTCTGCGGCCCCTCGGTTCCGGACCGCCGGTGGTCCGCAGGCGGATCACGCCGAGCGAGTGAAACCCGCCACCGGCGTGACGAGAACTCCCCGGCAGGCGTCTTAAATGAAGAAGCCGCGCCCGCAGCGGGCCGTACCCCCGCCGCGAGCGCGGCCGATCACGCCGCGCGGACCCGGCCGCCGAGGCCGGGTCCGTCACGACCGACAGACAGTATCAACCCAGAGCGCTCTGTAGTTGCAGCACCGCCCAGTCCAGCTCCTCCGCGGTCACCACGAGCGGCGGCGCCATGCGGATCGTCGAGCCGTGCGTGTCCTTGGCCAAGACCCCGCGCGCCATCAAGCGCTCGGAGATCTCCCGGCCGGTGCCGAACGCGGGATCGATGTCCACCCCGGCCCACAGCCCGCGACCCCGGACCTCGCGAACCATCTCCGCCGGCAGCTTGGCCAGCGCCTCGTGCAGATGTGCGCCGAGCGTCGTGGCGCGCGTCTGGTACTCGCCGGTGGCCAGCAGGCCGACCACCGCGCGGCCGACCGCGCACGCCAACGGGTTCCCGCCGAACGTCGAGCCGTGCTCGCCGGGATGGAACACGCCGAGCACGTCGCGGTCGGCGACCACCGCCGAGACCGGCAGGATGCCGCCGCCGAGCGCCTTGCCCAGGATGTAGACGTCGGGCACGACGCTCTCGTGGTCGCACGCGAACGTGTAACCGGTCCGCCCGAGCCCGGACTGGATCTCGTCGGCCATCATCAGGATGCCGCGACGCGTGCAGACCTCGCGCACCGCCGCCAGGTACCCCTGCGGCGGCACCAGGACCCCGGCCTCGCCCTGGATCGGCTCCAGGAGGACCGCCACGGTGTCATCGGTGATGGCCGCCTCGATCGCCGAGGCGTCGCCGTAGGGCACCGAGACGAAGCCCGGCGTGAACGGCCCGAACTCGTTGCGGGCCTCGGGATCGGTGGAGAACGACACGATGGACAGCGTCCGGCCGTGGAAGTTGCCCTCGCAGGTGATGATCTGCGCGCGGTCCTCCGGCACGCCCTTGACCTGGTACCCCCACTTGCGGGCGGTCTTCAGCGCGGTCTCCACGGCCTCGGCCCCGGAGTTCATCGGCAGCGCCGCCTGCTTGCCGCACAGCGCGGCCAGCTCCTCGACGAAGGGCCCGAACTGGTCGTGGTGGAACGCCCGCGAGGTCAGCGTCACCCGGCCCAGCTGCTCGCGCGCCGCCGCCAGCAGCACCGGGTTGCGGTGCCCGAAGTTCAGCGCGGAGTACCCGGCGAGCATGTCCAGGTAGCGGTTGCCGTCCACGTCGGTCACCCAGGCGCCGTCGGCCTCGGCGATCACCACCGGCAGCGGGTGGTAGTTGTGCGCGGTGTGCTCGTCGGACTGTGCGATCAAGGCTTTGGCCCGCTCCGAGGGCGGGTTCTGCGGCCCGGCGCCGGCCTGGGCCTTGAAGCTCCCGGGCTCGGTGCCGCGGGCCGTCAGGCCTTCTGAGCCGTTCTCGGAGATGTGTGTGCCGTTCTCAGAGATCGTTGTCACGGGGCAGGCTCCTCTCAGCCTCGGAGCTCCAGCGTGCAGCACTTCACAGAACCGCCCGCCTTCAGCAGTTCGGACAGGTCCACGCCGATCGGCTCGTAGCCGCGCTCGGCCAGCCGGGCCGCCAGAGCGGTGGCGGCCTGCGGCAGCAGGACGTGCAGGCCGTCGGACACCGCGTTGAGCCCGAACACCGCGGCGTCCTCGGCGGTGGCGATGACCGCGTCCGGATACAGCGTGCGCAGGACGGCCTGCGACCCCGGCGAGAACGCCTCCGGGAAGTAGGCGACCGTGTGGTCGTCCAGGACCGCCAGCGCCGTGTCGAGGTGGTAGTAGCGCGGATCGACCAGGCGCAGCCCGACCACCGGCATCCCGAAGAACTCCTGCGCCTCCGAGTGCGAGTTCGGGTCGGACCGGAAGCCGTGGCCGGCCAGGATCCAGTCGCCGGCGTAGAGGAAGTCGCCCTCGCCCTCGTTGATGAACTGCGGGTCGAGGATCTGCGCGAAGCCGTTCTTGCGGAACCACTCCATGTACGCCGGGCCCTCGGCCTGGCGCTCGTCGTTCCGGAACGCCGCGCCGAGCACCTTGCCGCCCACGACGGTCGCGCCGTTGGCCGCGAACACCATGTCCGGCAGGCCCTCGATCGGCTTGATGGTCTCCACCTGGTGGCCGAGGTCCAGGTACGCGTCACGCAGGGCCTCCCACTGGCGCGCGGCCAGCGAGGCGTCGACCGGTTCGTCCGGGTCCATCCACGGGTTGATGGAGTAGGTGACCGCGAAGTGGTCGGGCGGGCACATGAGGTACCGGCGCGGGATCGCCACGCGCTGTGCCGCCGAGGGCGCCAGAGGTGTCTCGGGGATCATGCAACCTGAGCATAAATACGGTGTTTTCCCTGCTCAAGCAGGCTTCGTTGCGTGTCGCCGCCGGATCGTTGCGAAGATCGGGCCGTCACAGGTGTTTCATTGCGCCCCGGACGTCCCAGCGGGCCGCGCCGGGGGCTCCCTACAATCGTCGGGGTGAGTCCGATTCTCGTGTCCATCCTGGTCGTCCTGGCCCTGATCCTCGTCGAGGCGCTGTTCGTCGCCTCCGAGATCGCGCTCGTTTCGTTGCGCGAGGTCCAGATCGAGACCATGGCCCAGCAGGGCCGCCGCGGCCAGGTGGTGGCCAAACTGGTGCGCGACCAGAACCGCTGGCTGGCCACGGTGCAGATCGGCGTCACGCTGACCGCGCTGCTGTCCTCCGCCTACGGCGCCATCACCCTGTCCGAGAGCGCCAAACGCGGCCTGATCAGCGCCGGGCTCGGCGAGGGCCTGGCCGGGTTCATCGGCGTCGTCGGGGTCACGCTGGTCATCACCTTCGTCACCCTGGTGATCGGCGAACTCGCGCCCAAGCGGCTGGCCCTGCAGCGGCCGGAGCCCACGGCGCTCGCCGTCGCGCCGTTCCTGTACCGGATGGCCGCGGTGGTCCGGCCCTTCATCTTCCTGCTCTCGGTGTGCACCAACGGGGTGGTGCGGCTGTTCGGCGGCGACCCGGACGTGGGCCGGGAGGCGGTCTCCTCCGAGGAGCTGCGGCTCATGGTCGCCGGCAACGAGACGCTGAACAGCGACGAGCGCGAGCTGATCGACGAGATCTTCGACGCCGGCGACCGGCAGCTGCGCGAGGTGCTGGTGCCGCGTACCGAGGTCACGTTCCTGGACGCGGAGCTGCCGATCCGGCAGGCGGCGCGGATCGCGGCCTCCGAGCCGCACTCGCGCTACCCGGTGATCGAGGGCTCGGCGGACAACGTCATCGGGTTCGTGCACGTGCGCGACTTCCTCAACCCGGAGCTGGCCGGGCGCTCGATCCGGCTGGAGGAGATCGCCCGGCCGGTGAAGATGCTGCCGACCTCCAAGCAGGTGCTCGCGGCGCTGTCGGAGATGCGGGCGGAGTCCACGCACCTGGCGATCGTCATCGACGAGTACGGCGGCACCGCCGGCATCGTCACGCTGGAGGACCTGATCGAGGAGCTGATCGGCGACATCCAGGACGAGTACGACGTCGGCCAGGCCGGCACCACCCGGCTGGTCGGCGGGGTGATGGAGGTCGACGGGCTGCTGAACCTCGACGACTTCATGGACGAGACCGGGATCGAGCTGCCCGACGGCCCGTACGAGACCGCGGCCGGCTTCATGGTGGCCGAGCTCGGCCGGCTGCCGAAGCTCGACGACGAGGTCGTGGTGGCCTTCCACGCCGTCCCGGGGCACGGGCACGGGCACCCCGGCGGCTCCGACGACGAGGGCGCCGATATCGAGCGCGAGGTGCACCACTACCAGCTGCGGGTGGCGGAGATGGACGGCCGGCGGATCGCGCGGATCCGGATCACGCGGCTGCCTTCCCCCACCGAGGGTTCGGGTTCGGGTTCGGGTTCGGACGACTCAAGTCCTGAGGGCTCAAGCTCTGACGGCTCAAGTCCTGATGGCTCAAGTCTTGGAACTTCCACCGCCGATACTTCCGCCGTCCAGGGTTCGGCCGCCGAAAAGTCCCCCGAGGGCGTCGTCCGAGGTCCCGAATCGGACGCCGGACTCACCTCTGGTGATCATTCGCATACTGATGGTGGCGAAGGGTCCGGCCAGGCCGGTCCAGCAGAGGAGATCCCGGGAGAACCCGATCAAAGCGAGCCGCGGATCTGAGAGAATGGGGCCCATGGCAGCCGCTCCCCAGTCCTCCGGTCGCAAGCGCGTCTTCTCCGGGATCCAGCCGACCGCCGACTCCTTCCACGTCGGCAACTACCTCGGCGCGATCCGGCAGTGGGTGCCGCTGCAGGAGACCCACGAGACCATCTACTGCGTCGTGGACCTGCACGCGATCACCGTCGAGCAGGACCCGAAGCTGCTGCGCCAGCGCACCCGGGTGGCCGCCGCGCAGCTGATGGCCGCCGGGATCGACCCGGGCCGCAGCACGCTGTTCGTGCAGAGCCACGTGCCCGAGCACGCGCAGCTGGCCTGGGTGCTGACCTGCATGACCGGCTTCGGCGAGGCCGGCCGCATGACGCAGTTCAAGGACAAGTCCGGCAAGCAGGGCTCGGCCAACACCAACGTGGGGCTGTTCACCTACCCGATGCTGATGGCCGCCGACGTGCTGCTCTACAACGCCGACGAGGTCCCGGTCGGCGAGGACCAGCGCCAGCACCTGGAGCTCACCCGGGACCTGGCCCAGCGCTTCAACGGCCGCTACGGCGACTACTTCACCGTCCCGGACCCGTACATCATCAAGGCCACCGGCAAGATCACCGACCTGCAGGAGCCGGGCGCGAAGATGTCGAAGTCGGCCTCCTCGCCGGCCGGCATCATCGAGCTCCTGGACGACCCGAAGGTCTCGGTCAAGAAGATCCGCTCGGCGGTCACCGACACCGAGCGCGAGATCCGCTACGACGAGCAGAACAAGGCGGGCATCTCCAACCTGCTGTCGATCTACTCGGCCCTGGACGGCCGCACCATCGCCGAGCTGGAGACCGCCTACGAGGGCAAGGGCTACGGCGACCTGAAGAAGGACCTCGCCGAGGTCTTCGTGGACTTCGTGACCCCCTTCCGCGAGCGCACGCAGGCCATCCTGGCCGAGCCGGACAAGCTCGACGCCGTGCTGGCCGAAGGCGCGGCCAAGGCCCGCGCCATCGCCGCCCGCACCCTGACCGAGGTCTACGACCGCGTCGGATTCCTTCCCGCGGCGGGGAACTGACCGTGGGCGGCGTCTCCGATCCACTCGCGGCGACCTTCGCCGGGGCGAACCCCTTCGCCACCGGCGGGCACGGCGCGGACACCGTGACCATCGGCGTCGCGGTCCCGATCCCCGAGCCCTACGGCACCGAGCTGCAGAAGTGGCGCGAGTCCTTCCACGACCCGATGGCCCTGGCCATCCCCACCCACGTGACCCTCCTGCCGCCCAGCGAGGTCGAACGCGAGGACCTGCCGGGCATCGAGGACCACCTGGCCAAGGCCGCAGCCTCCGGCCACCCCTTCTCGATGCTCCTGCAGGGCACCGGAACCTTCCGCCCGATCTCCCCGGTGACCTTCGTCCGCGTCGCCCAGGGCGCCGAAGAATGCGCCGCGACCGAAGCCCTGGTCCGCTCCGGCATCCTCGCCGGCGAAGCCCGCTTCCCGTACCACCCCCACGTGACCGTCGCCCACGAACTCCCCGAGGAAGCCCTCACCCGAGCCCAGGAGACCCTGGCCGGCTACGAGGCCCGCTTCCCGGTGACCGGCTTCGCGCTGTACCTGCACGGCGACGACGGCGTGTGGCGGGTTCGGCGGCTGTTCCCCTACGGGGGCTGATTCAGGCGCTCGGTGGCGCTGCCCGGCTGCGGTGAGATCGGTTTGGGCAAGACCGACAGCGGCAATATCGGCTGTTCTGGTTAGACCGGCTGCGGCAAGACCGGCTGTTCTGGTTAGACCGGCTGTTCTGGTTAGACCGGCTGCGGCAAGACCGGCTGTTCTGGCTAGGCCGCCGGTGCTCCGTCCTCGCGGCATCAGCAGCAGCAGCCGTGCCATGTGGTGGCTTCCGCATTGCTCCCACCGCGTGAGTGGTCCTGGAGCTGCCGTGGCATGTGGTGTCTTTGGCATAGCTCCCGGCGCGCGACAGCGGCCCCCGGTATCACCGGAAGCCGCCGTGTCAGGTGCGCGCCGTCCTCGCCTACTCCAGAACCGGCGCCGGCCCCGAAGGCGCGGCTGCCGCGGGCTTCGGCCGCAGCGTCAGCGAGATCAGGCACACCGCCAGCGCGATCCCCGATCCGACCGTCAGCCCGGTCCCCAGCCCGTGCGTGAAGTTCACCGCCGGGTTCGGGTCGTGGCTGCCGTTCTTCGACGAGGTGAAGATGGTCACCAGCACCGCGATGCCCAGCGCACCGCCGATCTGCTGACAGGCCTGCATCAGACCCGAGCCGGCCCCGGAGTCGCGCGGCGCCAGGCCGTTCATGATGTTCAGCGCGATCGGGCTGAACGCGATACCGCCGCCGAGCCCGAACATCAGGAACGGCACCAGCAGCCCGCCGACGAAGCCGGTGTGCACCGAGATCTGCGACAGCCAGAACAACGCCCCGGCGATCAGCGCCGTCCCGACGACGATCAGCGGACGCGGACCGAACCGCGGCAGCAGCCTCGGAATGAAGCGCGAAACAGCGAACAGCGTCGCAGTCAGCGGCAGGAACGCCAGGCCCGCACGCATCGGCGAGTACCCCAGCACCTCCTGCATGAACTGCGGCATGAAGAAGAACATCGAGAACATCGCCCCGACCAGCAGCACATAGGAGCCGTAGCTCCGGGCCCTGGTGCTGTCCCTCAACAGACGCAGCGGGAACACCGGGAACTCCACCCGGGACTCGATGAACACGAACGTGCCCAGCAGCACCACCGCCGCGGCGAACACGCCGATCGTGACCCCGTTGCTCCAGCCGTGCTCCGAGGCGTTGATGAAGCCGTAGACCAGGCTCCCCATCCCGGTGACCGAGGTGATCGCGCCGGGGATGTCGAACTTGCCCTGCACCCGCGTCGACTCGTTCAGCAGACGTGCAGCGGCGATCGCGGCGACCGCACCGATCGGCACGTTGATGTACATGACCAGGCGCCACGAGCCCCACGTGGTCAGCATCCCGCCGAGCAGCAGCCCGACCGACCCGCCCGCGCTGGACACCGCGGTGAACAGGCTCATCGCCTTCACCCGCGGCGCACCCTCGGGGAAGGTCGTGATGATCAGGGCCAGCATGCTGGGCCCGGCCATCGCCGCACCCACCCCCTGCAACGCCCGCGACGCCAGCAGCATCGTCGAGTCGACAGCCAGACCGCCGATGAAGGACGCCACCGTGAACAGCACGACCCCGGAGACGAACATCCGCCGCCGCCCCAGGATGTCGCCGGCCCGCCCACCCAGCAGCAACAGACCACCGAAGGCCAGCGTGTAGGCGTTCAGAACCCAGGACAGGTTGGCATCAGAGAACTTCAACGAGGTTTGGATCTTCGGCAGCGCTATGTTGACGATGGTGGCGTCGAGGACCAGCATCAGCTGGCACGTCACGATGGTCGCAAGAATGAGCCCCGGCTTGGGCTCGCGCTTTGGAACAACTTTCCCAGTGGAAGGCGTTGTGGATATGGACGCAGTAGACATGGTGTCCTTCACCTGACGGCGAGCAATTAAGCGGAGGCTGACTCCGTTTAGAGTAGAGTGCCGCTACGCGATGCGGCAACTTAAATAGTGCTGGGCTCGGGGAAGCCCACCTCAACAACAGGGTGAAGGGGTAGATGACACCGTGAGGGCAGACGCGCTCCGCAACCGCGAGCGCCTCGTCGAGGTGGCCCAGTCGGCGTTCGCGAACAACGGGATCGAAACGTCCCTGGAGGACATCGCACGCCAGGCCGGCGTCGGAATCGGCACACTCTACCGCCGGTTCCCCCGGCGCGAGGACCTCATCGCCGCCGTCCTGGCCGAGAGGTACCTCAAACTCGCGCAGTGTGCCCTGGTCCTGACCGACGAGCGCGAGGACGCCGACGCGGCGCTGGCCGAATGGCTCACCCTCCTGATCGAGCACATGGCGATCTACCGAGGCCTCTCCCTGGCCGTGAAGGAAGCCATGCACGACCAGACGACCGCCCTGGGCCGCACCTGTAAAGAGATGATGGACGCCGGCAACAACCTGCTCGAAAACGGACAGCGCACCGGCGCCTTCCGCCCCGACGTCACCTTCTACGACGTGATGGCCTTGTGCTCAGGCATCGTCACCGCCGTGGAACGCCGCGCCGAGAAGCCGGCCGACACCGACATCCCACCCGTCAACCCCTACCTTCTCCTCGACGTGGTGCTGCGCGGGTTGCGTACGCAGGACGACTGAGACCGCACTCATCCGCTCAGTGAATGAGCGGTGAACATCAGACAAACTTGAGGCAAACTTAGGTACGGTGAGGCATGCTCACCGAACCCCGGCACGCCGTCACCCGACCCCGCGCCCCCGTCGCCGACGATCGCGCCCGAGTGTCCGCCTTACGGGTCCGGGGAGCGGCGTCGTTCGGCGTGTTCGTGCTGGTGGCGATCATCGTCGCCGCCAAGGCGTCCCGGGGCACGGACCAGTCGATCGACAACTCGCTGAACCGCTTCGCGCTCCGCAACACCGGGGTGACCGACCTCCTCAAGGCGGTCACCAACGCCGGCGCACCAACCGTGACCCTGGCCCTCGGCCTCCTGATCGCAGCCGGGTTCTTCCTACTGCGGATGCGCTCTTCGGCCTACTTCGCGGCGGCCTCGGTCATCGGCGCATACGCAATCGCCTACGTCGCCAAGAAGGGCGTGAACCGCCACCGCCCGGTATGGGACGCCGCGCACACGATCTCCACAGAATCCGGCGCCTCGTTCCCCTCGGGCCACGCCACCGGCACCTCAACCCTGGCGACCGTGTTGATCCTGGCCGCCGTCCCACTGCTGGCCGGCGTGGCGGCCCGCCGCGCAGCGACTACGGTCCTGGTCGCGTACGCGATCGTCATCATCGTCTCGCGCCCGCTCCTCGGCGTCCACTTCCCGACCGACGTCCTCGCCGGCGCCGCTTTAGGCACCGGGTGGACACTGTTGTGCGCATTTGTGCTGCATCCGTGGCAGGACCGGCCGTCCGCAGGCTGACCCGCTTAGGAGAACCGGCCGCTCACGCGTGATACTAAGGGCGGACGAGCTTAGGGTTTTGCAGCCGCACCGCTGCGTCGCCCACCGCATCAACAGGAGGACCGGAGAAAGTGACTTACGTCATCGCCCTGCCCTGCGTGGACGTGAAGGACAAGGCCTGCATCGAGGAGTGCCCTGTCGACTGCATCTACGAGGGCGAGCGCATGCTCTACATCCACCCGGACGAGTGCGTCGACTGCGGCGCCTGCGAGCCGGTGTGCCCCGTCGAGGCGATCTTCTACGAGGACGACACGCCGGAGCAGTGGAAGGACTACTACAAGGCCAACGTGGAGTTCTTCGACGACCTCGGCTCCCCCGGCGGCGCCTCCAAGATGGGCCTGATCGAGAAGGACCACCCGCTGGTGTCGGCCCTCCCGCCCCAGGCAGAGAGCGAGAGCTGACAAGCTCACCGGCACCGCCGACATCCCGCTCCACCAGAGGAAATCCTTCACGATGCGGAAGCTCCCTGACTTCCCGTGGGACCGGCTCGCGCCCGCCAAAGCGCGAGCCGGCCAACACCCGGGCGGGATCGTCGACCTCTCCGTCGGCACACCCGTGGACCCGGTACCCACCGTCATCCAGGACGCGCTGAGCGCCGGGTCCAACGCCCCCGGCTACCCGCTCACCCACGGCACCCCCGCCCTCCGCGCGGCAGCCGTCGGCTGGATGGCCCGCCGCCTCGGCGTCACCGGCATCGACCAGGCCTCCGTCCTGCCAGTCCTCGGCACCAAGGAACTGGTGGCCTGGCTCCCCACCCTCCTCGGCCTCGGCCCCGGCGACCACGTGGCCATCCCCTCGGTCGCCTACCCGACCTACGACGTCGGCGCCCGAATCGCCGGCGCGGACACCCTCGTCGCCGCCCCGGAGGACGCCGCGGCCCTCATCCGCGAGCACCGCCCGAAACTGATCTGGCTGAACTCCCCGGCGAACCCCAACGGCCGAGTCGCCCCGGCAGCCGAACTGCGCGCGGTGGTCGAAGCGGCCCGCGAGGCGGGCACCGTCGTGGTCTCCGACGAGTGCTACATCGAGCTGGCCTGGGACGCCGAGCCGGTGTCGCTGCTGCACCCGGACGTCTGCGGCGCGGGTCACGAGGGCCTGCTGGCCGTGCATTCCCTCTCCAAACGTTCGAACCTGGCCGGCTACCGCGCCGGCTTCGTCACCGGCGACCCCGCGACCGTCGCCGACCTGCTGGAGCTGCGCAAGCACGCTGGCATGATCATGCCGCAGCCGGTCCAGGACGCGATGACGGCCGCCCTCAACGACGACACCCACGCCGCGGAGCAGAAGGAGCGCTACCGAAAGCGCCGCATGATCCTGCGCGAGGCGCTGGAGCGCGTGGGCTTCCGCATCGACCACTCCGAGGCGGGCCTGTACCTGTGGTCCACGCGCGGCGAGGACTGCTGGGCCACGGTTGACTGGCTCGCCGAGCGCGGCATCCTGGTGGCGCCGGGGGACTTCTACGGCGAGGCCGGGGAGCGGCACGTGCGGGTCGCGCTGACGGCTACGGATGAGCGGGTCGCTGCTGCGGCGGCGCGGTTGGTGGCATCCTCCTGACCTCCTGTCGGCTCTGCTGAATTGCGGCGTGTTTCTAGACCGGACCTCGGCGCTTGGGGGTGGCGCCGAGGTCCGGTTGTTTGGTTGTGCTGTGCCCGCCCCTTGCGGGGCCTGCTCGTTGCGGGGCGATCCCCCACTTGCCTCCGACTTGGCCGAAGTCGGAGGCTTTTATCGCTCCGCTTCGAGCAGTCGACGACGCGAGGTCATCGAGGGCGTGGCGGTTGCCTCCGGGTTGGCGTGGTGAGCTCTGTCCGCGCGTGGCCCGGTGGTGACCGTCGGTCCTGGGGCCGTCCCCGTTTTTGGCGGTGTGGGGTTGGCCTTTGGATTACCTCAATAGTGCTCGGATGTTGCATATCGGACATCGGGTGATTGGCGTAGATTGCGCTGCGTGTTTTGGGTGAGGCCGAATGGGTGGTTACTGCGTCGGCGGGGCCTTCTCCAGGTACCGCATCGCCCGCTTGAAGTAGCCGCGCGGGTTCGTGTCCAGGTAGCGCGGCCAGGCCGGATTCCGGTCGCCGCGGAGCCATGCGAGGCGGGCGAGGGCGTAGCCGAACATCGGCTGGTTGATGTATCCGAGCTGCTGGCGTCGCCAGCCGCCTGAGCCCTGGGCGAAGGTGAAGGCGGCGTTGGCGGTGAAGATGCCGAGGCCGAAGAACACCGTTGCCAGGTCGGTCAGTGGCTCGTGATCGCCCTCGTCGGCGCTGGCAAGGCCTCGGTAGAGGAGCTTGTGGTGGCACAGCTCGTGCGCGGCGACTGCCACCACGCGGCGGGGGTCGGGGGCGTTGTCCATGCCGACCGCGATGATGCCGACACCGTCGCGGACGCTGTAGTGGCCGGCGATGCTTTGGGACGCGCCGCCCGCGGGCGGGCCGCCGCCTGACAGACCGGGACGCGCTGCTGGGCCAGGCCGGGCGGATGGGCTGGGGCGGACGGGAGGGCGTCCGTCATATAAAGCGACCGCGATTTCCGACGGGTCGATCCGCAGATGAGCCCGAACGAGGTCGACGACGCTGAGCACATCGTCCGGAGTGCCCCGATACCTCCCGGGGAAGAAGGAGGGTGTCGGGGTGAGGACCTCCGCCTCCAACGCCTCGCGCCCGAACTGCTCGACGCACCAGGCCAGCATCTTCTCGATCCACTGGCGCTCCCGGTCCTCGACCGGCGGGCGCGCCCCGAACAGCGGCATGACCCGACAGTACCCGCCTCCGGCCGCCCCCTGGCGCGCCCGGAGTCGGCGGTTTCCTTGGCGACGGTGCCGGGTAGCCGCCCAACGGAGGAGGGCAATGATCCGCACAGTGCGCACCCCCGACGGCCGCCGCCTGGCCGTCTGTCAGCGTGGCGACCCCGACGGCGCCCCGGTGATGCTGTTCCACGGCACCCCGGGCAGCCGGTTGGGGCCGGTGCCGCGGCCGATGACGCTGCACGCGTCCGGTATCCGCCTCCTCACGTTCGACCGGCCGGGCTTTGGGGATTCGGACCGGCAGGCGGGGCGGAGTGTCGCCTCGGTGGCGGCTGATGCGGGCACTGTTGCGGACGCGCTGGGCATCGATCGGTTCGCGGTGCTTGGGCGTTCGGGCGGAGGGCCGCATGCGTTGGCGTGCGCAGCGCTGCTTCCTGAGCGCGTTACTAGGGCGGCGGCGATGGTCGCGTTGGCTCCGCGCGACGCTATGGGCACAGCGTGGTTCGCCGGTATGACTCCCGGCAATGTCGAGGCCTATACGCAGGCGTTCACGGATCCCGAAGCACTGCGGCGAGTCCTGGACGACCGTGCGGCGCGTATCCGTGCGGATCCTGCGAGTCTGCTGGCGAACATCGACGAGGGCTTGGAGCCGACTGACCGTGCGGTGATTCGGCAGGCGAATATCCGCCACGAACTTGTCGCCGCCTATGCAGCCGCGGTCGCGCGGTCGGCGGACGGTTGGTATGACGATGCGCTTGCACTCGCCGCGCCGTGGGGCTTCGACCCTGCCGACATCCGTGTGCCGGTCTATCTGTGGCACGGGGCGGAGGATCGGTTCTCCCCGGTAAGTCATACAAGATGGCTGGGGGAGCGGATTCCGCGCGCGACGGTTGATCTCGAACCGCGCGCGTCGCATTTCAGCGCACTGTTGCGGATGCCGCAGGTGATTGTGTGGTCGGGGGCGCGCGTGTCGTGGGATGCGGCTGTCGCGCTGGGTGGACGTGAGGCGAGGGCTTCAGTAGCGGGGTGAATGCGTCGGCACGCTACGCGCGGGAGTGTTGTCGTATCCGTCTGCAACCCTTAAGCCGGTCATGGGGCGTGGCGGTAGCGGGGGTGCGATGTACGAGCCGACGAGTGAGTTGTCAGCGCGCGTAATCGATGCGATCGCGGAGGTGGCAGCAGCTGAGCTGTGCCGGGTGGCGCAAGTGATTCCGGCATCGCCGGCGGCGGAGTTGGGGCGCTTGGCCCAACCGCAGCCTGATCCGCGCAGAGGCGGCATAGCGTTTTCACCTCAGGCGCGGCGTGTGCATGCTCCCCAGCACGGCTCGGCGGCTCGTAGAGGGTTGGCGGAGGTGCCGCAGCTGGTCGCTGAACGGTTGCTCGGAGCGCTGGAGCTGACCGTGGCGGCGCTGGATCTCTCGGTGCCGCAATTGGTTGAGGCGCTGCCGGAGCGCGCCGCCGACGAGACCGGGCCTCGGCGGGTTGCCATCGCGAATGTGGGGACAGCGAGCGAGATGGCTGTCGAGCTGTCGAAGTTGGACGCCTTCGTGCCGGGAGCTACTGACATGGCGGCGCACGTGGTCGCCATCGTTGCGGAGCATTCGTCGGTCGCGCCGCTGCTGGTCGGTACTGGCTCAGATGAGGCCGCGATCGCGGCGTCTCACGGAGCGCGGCACTTGGCGTTGGCGGTTGTTGTCGCGGCGATCGTGTTGCCGCTGTTGTGGCCTTCCATCGCACCTGCGGCTGTCGTTGGTGCGGCGCTTGGGATCGCGGCGCCGCTCCTGCGGGAGGCGCCTATGCCGGCCGCGTATAGCGAAGCCGCGTTGGCGAAGCGGCGGGCCGAATATCTGATGCCACGCAGCGGCCACAGCCAGGCGATCATCTCCGATCATGTCATCGGGTTGACCGAGGGGGCGTTGGAGGCTGTTGTCGACTTCTCGGAGAACGGTCTGGTCGCTGTGCTTTCAACCGGTATCGCCGTGTGCTCTGGACAGGAGTCCGGCTCTGTCTCGGTCACGCTGTCGGTGGTCAAGGAGCCGCCGGAAGTGAATCCTGACGTGTGGGACGAGATCGTCGACGTCAGCTGGCACGCCCAGAGTGGCAGCGCGGCCTTTGCGGGCAGCGGTGAGACCACGCAGATAACGCCACCGTGGCCGGGCGACTATCGGGTGCGGGTCTGCGCTCGTGGCCGTGATGAGGGGCGGGAGCAGTTCGGGTTCGTGGTGTGGCGCGCGGAGGCTGCCGATCCAGTGGTGCACAAGAGATCCGACAAGCTCGGTTTCACGCTGCGCGGCGAGCCAGTGCCGCCGACAGCGATTACTCCGGACGAGGTTTACCGCTGGGTCGAGCAGAGCTGGCTCTCTGAGGCGGCGACGGTCACGTTCGTTGCGGGAAAGTCCAGCTCCGAGGTGCTGCGCGACTTCGGTGCCGATGAGTCCGCCCCGACGCCGATCAAGAAGTTCTACGAGCGGGATTATCACAACACCGACCCGTGGGTCTGTGTGCTGGATGTGTCCGGCGGTTCGGTCGCGGTCGAGTTCAACGGCTGGCAGGGCACCGAGCCGCCAGTTCTGCGTGCGTTGTCGTCCCCGGGCAACCTGACCGCCAGCATGTTTTGGAACATCAACGCGGTGACACGGTTCTCTTTGGCTCGCGGCGGTGAGGTGCTGACCCGGTCCGAACTCAGCCTTGAAGACATCGAGTCGGCGGAGGCGCGGGAGTTGCTGGCGGACCTCGATGTGGAAGGCCTGCATAGCAATGCCATCGGCCTGCTGGCTGCCGACCGCTTCACCGGGGTCTCGATGTCGGCCGACGACCTGAAGCGCATCCAGGCCGTCGACATCGGCTATCCGATCCTGCCGTTGCTGCCCGACCTGTGGACGGAGCAGCGCTTGGCGGACGGGTCGCGACGCTGGTCCGGCCACGGTCCGCTGGGAGCCGACACAGACCGGCTGGCCGCCGTGCCGGACGACGAGCTGCGGGAGCTGGCGTGGTGGATCGCGGCTTTCGCCGCCGCGCACTCGGAGCTGGCCAGGCATCCGGCCGTCACGGCGACGCTGGCTGCCCGCGCCATGACAGCCGAGGCCGAAGAGTTGGCGCGCCGTAGTCAGCTATACGAGCACAGGTTGCACCGCCGGCTGTGGATGACGCTGTACGCTGCCACGAATCCCGACCCGCTGGGTGCTGCGATCGGGAGTCTCGATGCGGGCCGCTATGCCGTTGCCGGGCATGCTGCCGAGTTGCTGGAGCAGGTGCGCAGTCGGCTTGGGATAGGACGGGCTGAGGGCTGAGGCTAGGTCTGGGAGCTGAGGGCCGTGTTAGTTCGGAGACGAGTCGTTGGGCCGCAGCCAAGTTGCCGCTAATACGCAGCTGCCTCCAAGTCCCGTCCTATGCGTGCGCCGGCGCGGATTCGTACGCAGACCGGATGGCCTTCGCCGAGGAGTGCGCTGAGGCGGTCGAGGCAGCGGGCCGTCGTTATGTCGGCTTCTGCGGTGCGACCTACTGCGCGGAGTGTTGCTGCGTGGTTTGCTTCGGCGGTGAGCGTATAGACGTGGTCGTCGCCTAAGCGTTCCCGGGAGCCGGTCAATACGCGTTCTTCCAGAGAGATCGCTGCGGCGAGTTCGCCGTCGTCCGCTAAGCAGTTCGCGAGGTTGCCTGCTGCGGCGAGGGTGAAGGGGTGCGATGGGCCGAGGGCGGCGTCGAATCCGGCCAGTGTTCGCTCGGCGTGCGTCCGCGCGCGGGCTACGCTGCCGGTCGCTCGCTCGTACACCGCGAGGTTGTTGACTGCCGCGAGCGTGTAGGGGTGGCGTTCGCCGAGCTCGTCCTCGTACGTCGCCAGGCAGTCGGCGCTGATTGCCACGGCTTCGGCGTCTCGGTCCTGCGCGGCCAGGTCTGCAGCGCGGTTCAGGGCGCAGGCGCGCGTGTCGGGGTGCCGCGGGCCGAACCGCTGGAGATAGCGCTCGTATGTGGCCTCGGTCAGTTCCTGTGCTTCGCAGAGTCGTCCGCACTTGCGGAGCGCCACAGCCAAGCTCTTGGCGGTCCTTAGCGTTTCCGCGAAGTCGTCCCCTAATACGTCGCGATACGTGTCCAGCGTTGCGTGCAGCAGCTCTACGGCCTCCGCGAACCGGCCCGCGTCGATCATGTCCCGCGCCAGCGATCCTGCGGAGCTCAGCGTGTAGGGATGTCCTGTCCCGAGTACCTCGCGCCGTCGTGCGAAGACGTCTCGGTCTATGTCAGCCGCCTTGTGGAACTCGCCGACGAGTCGATAGGAGATGGCCAGGTTGTTCGCCGACGACAACGCTTGGGGGAAGTCGAGCCCGAAGTTCTCTGCGAACCGCGCGTATGTCTGCTCATCGAGCGCCAGGGCCTCTTCGAACCGCCCGAGTCCGCGAAGGGCTGCCGCCAGGCCGCCGGCTGTCATCAGAGTGTGGCGATGATCGTTGCCGAGCGCTGCGGACTGGGCCCGCAGAACCTCCGCGTTGATCTCCCGCGCCTCCTCGAATCGGCCCATCGACCAGAGCACGTTCGCCGTGTGGAACCGCAGCGAGAGCAGGTCCGGGTCTGTGTCCGGCGCGCGTCCGCGCGAGGTCCATACAGCGCTCAGCTCTTCGGCGAACGCTAGAGCGGCTCCCAGCTCCCCGCGCTTCCAGAGGTACCGGACGCGGTCGATCAGCAGCTGTAACGTCTCGCCTTCGGCGCACAGCCGGGCGCGGCTTGGTCCCAGGTGCGCCCAGATCTGGTCGTAGCGCGGCCAGTTCTCCGGGTCGTCGGTGTCGCCGGCGCGGGGTCGCGCGCCGACCAACACACGGTGCACCTCATGGCAGGTCTGTTCCTGCTCCGCCTTGCTCATCCGTGCCCGGATCACCGACTGCACCAAGCGGTGCACCTGCAGCGTGTTCGAGGCCGCGTCGACCCGAGCCAGGGCGAACCGCCCGACCTCGCGGACCACGCGCCCGATCATCATCCGGTCGCGCAGCGCCTCGTCGTAGGGGATCAGGGCCTGGATCATCTCGTCCGAGCGCAGCAATGCCATTGACACCGGCTCCGGTGCCAAAAACGAGCACAGTTGCAGCAGCCGCACAGCGGCAGGGGAGCGGTCGCGCAGGGCCTCGAAGGAAATCGTCCACGTCGTCGCCACGGGCACCGGGTAGTCGCCGGGCTGGTTCAGCGCCAGTACTGCTGACGCCTGCCGTTCCAGCTCCGCCAGGTATTCGCCGACCGGTGTCCCGGTCTCCGTGAGCCAGGCCGCCGCCTGCTCCACCGCCAGCGGCAGGTCGCCGAGGGCGACGGCCAGTGCGGCGGCGTCCTCGACAGCCAGCCCGGGTACCCGGCTTCGTAGGTGCTCCACGCTCTCGGCGCGCGTGAAGACCTCCACCTCGACTGGCGCTGCCTCCTGGGCCCACGCCGGATTCCGTGACGTGATGAGTACGTGGCCGTGCCGGCTCTCCGGCAGATAGGGACGCACCGTGCCGGGCTCGTCAGCGTTGTCGTAGACGAGCAGCCACCGGCGCACCGGGTCCCCGCGCCGTAGTGCCTCCAGGACGGCCGCCGCAGTCTCGGCGATACCGCTGTCCGCGCGGAGACCGAGTCCCAGTGGCCGGGCTAAGCGTGCCAACTCGGTGGGGATCAGCTCTGGCTGGTCCGCGGAGAGCCACCATACGAGGTCGTAGTCGCCCTTGAACCGGTGGGCGTACTCCAGGGCGACTTGCGTCTTGCCGACGCCTCCCAGACCGTGCAGCGCCTGCGGAGCCGCTGAGCTGGCTGCCGAGCCGCGCAGTAGTCGATCGCGGACCCGCTCCAGGACGTCGTCGCGTCCGGTGAAGGTGGCGTTGCGGCCGCGCAGGTTCCAGACACACGGGTCGACGCCGGGGAAGCGCGGTCCGTGTGCGCGGGCGGAGGGCAACGCATCAGGGGAGCGTGCGCGCCACTGTGCATAAGCGTTCCGGTCCACGGCGCGTAACAGCGTTTCCACGGCCTCCGGTTCGGTGAGCCGCGCTAAGTCGATCGGCGGGTTCGCCTGGTACTGCGCCGGCAGGCGGACATCCGCGACCCGTACAGCGGTGATGCGGTGTGGCGAGCGGCCATGGTCCGACAGTGTTCGCGCGCCAAGGCGGCGAAGGTCGGCGTGTACCTCTGTGGACCGCAGATACGCGTGCGACGCAATAGCGAGAACCTGTCGGTCTCCCTCCGCGTCCCCTTCGCCGGGAGCTCCGTCGGAATTCGCTATAGCGATTCCCACTCCGACCAAGTCTGCGGGGACCTCGATTTGAGCCAGGATCTCCCGGACCCAGTCGGCCCACATGCGGTCCTCGGCGACGTAGTGGATCAGGGGGCGGACCTTCGTGGTCTGCCGCCTGGTGAACCCTTCCAAAACCCGCTGTCGCCGGGTCTCCTCCATGGCGGGCAGGCCGGTGACGCGCCCCATGGTCATCTCAGCGGTGAGCCGCTCGAAGGCGGCCAGCAGCGAGGTCGGCAGACCGGGCGTGTCGCCGAAGACGGCGAGGGTCTCTTCGTACGCGTAGAAGGGCCGGTAGGGGATCTCTACAGAGGCCCAGTACTGCGTCCGGCGCTCCTCGTCCATGCCCTCCGGGAATCCCGCGAAGCGGGACGCCACGACCGCGCGTCCGGCGTCCGCCTTGGTCTTCTCCGCCTCGTCTACACGCATGGGTACAGGAAGGATGCGTATAGGCCGGTCCAGACTGTGCTCCCGGACCCGCCGTGCGACGCCGAGCGCGCCGTCGATGTTCTGGTCGCTCAGCGCGAAGCAGTCGACGAGGACGTCGGGCAGTTGGAGCGTGCAGATATCGGCGATGTCCGATAAGCCGGTGCGGCTGTCGATGAGGACGTAGTCGTACGCCGCCTTCATCCCTTCACGCATGGCTTGGAAGAACAGGCCGCCGCCCATCTCCTCGTAGAAGTCGTCCCAGCCGCGTGGGGCCATCGCCGAGGCGTAGTCGCGGTTCTGGCGGCCGGCCGACAGAAAGTCCAGGGAGCCGCCGCCGGGGAACGGCCAGTCCACTGCCACGGTGTGCCGTGCGACCTCCGCGGCCTGTCGATGCCAGTCCGTGGGCCGGTCCTCGCGATGCTGGTGCACCTGCCACGCGTAGTCGACGATCAGATCGATGACGCCACCCGCTGACTGCAACGCCGACGGGGGGAGAAACGGGTGGTAGAAGCGGTGCAGCCCCGGCGAGTCGAGATCCCAGTCCACGGCCAGCACCCGCCGGCCGTTCGCCGCCAGGATCCACGCCACGTTCGCCATGGCCATGGTGCGGCCGGTGCCGCCTTTGTAGGAGTAGAAGGTGACGACGGTGCCGTCCGGATCAGAGGACATCGGGTGCTCCTCCTGGCGGTCGCTCGGCGGGAGGCAGCGAGCGGAGACGTGGCGGCCGCGCAGAGCGGCCGTCCGGTGCGTGGGGTGTCAGGTGGCGTAACAGCGCTGCCTTGGCGGTGGGGTGCACCTCGCGGAAGTAGAAGTCGTCGAAGTCCGCGGACGCGATCAAGTGCGGCCGAGTGGCGAACCATTCGGCGAGCTTCGTCTGTGCCGTGCGCAGGTAGGCGGTCACTGCGTCGTCGGCCGAGCCTTGCGGGTTCTTAGGGGGATCATCGGGTGGCTTCTCTATAGGGGCGCCCGGGGTTAATGCGATCGGACGTCGTCCCGGTAGCGCTAGCGGCGTACGACCTCCCACGCGGCGCACCAGTTCTCCGGCCGCGTCAAATAGCCCTTCGGCGTTCTCGTAGCGATTGCGCAGCACTGTGAAGTCCACCGGCATGGCTGGCTGTGGGGCACTGCTTAGCGCCACGCGTACGACTTCGCGCGCTAGTGCGTGGATCGCTAACTGGTACTCGTCCTTGAAGCGCGCCAGCCGGATCAGTTGCAGGAACCCTAAGCGCGCGTAGGCCTCGCCGAGGGTGTGGTGATCGAACTGGAGTGCCTGGGCAGCGGGTGGGAGGTCGGTGTCCGGCATCGGCAGCCACAGCACCGGGATGATCGCCTCGGGCCGGGTGCCTGAGGTGAGCTCGTGCGCGCTTTGCCGGGCCTGGAACAGGTACCACTCGCTGGCGCAGCTCAGGGAGGTGAAGTAGCGGGGCGTATAGAGCGGCACGAACACCCGGCACTCTGCGAGGGCCTCCGAGATCCGCCGTGGCCACTCCTGCCCGACCCGCACTTCTCGGTCCATGAAGCCGGGCCGGCTTTCGCGGGGGAGCGCGGTGAGTTCCGCGACCTCGAACGTCAGGTCGTCGAAGAAACGCAGGGTCCAGCGGTCCGGGTCCTCAGCGGTGCCGGTCTTGTCCTCGGGGGCGCGGTGGTGCCGGGCGTAGCTGAGGAAGAAGACCGGGGCCGACCCGTGTTCGGCGCCCAGCGGCGCTCGACTCGAGACAGCCATCCGCCCCCCTGCACTTGGGCAGGTCACCCCGTGACCTTCATTTCTTTCTCACACTGCGTCTCCAAAAGGATTGCGCGGTGTAATCGGTGGCGTCAACGTTGCGCGAGGCAGTCGGACCTTGGACGTCCAACCTTCAACGGTGGTCCGCAACGCCTCCACGAAGCGCAGGCCGAGCGGCGTCAGGGACCCGGATTCGGCCAGGACGTGCGTAGCGCGCAGCGTGTGCCCGAACCAGAGTGCGAACTCTGCTTCGGCATGCGCACGTTCTTCGGGATCGGTCGCGGTGAAGCGGCGGACCCGCCAGAAGTCCGTGACGCCGATGTGCGCGTACGTCCCCTGCAGCAGCCCCTCCAGTGGTCGAGGGTCCTGTCGCCAGGGCGCCTGGAACATGCGAGTGTCGTACGGATCGTGCAGGTCTGCCATGTCGAGGACGGCGCCGAGCTTGACGTGCTGGAACTCGTGGATCATCAACAGCGCCAAGGCGGAGGTGGACGCCTCCGCAGTACCTGTGCCCGGCACTGGCAGCGCTGCACCGATCGCTCCGTAGGCTCGGCGTGCCGTGGAGCTGAGGGCCCGGCCGGACAGGGACGGCGCCAGAGGCACGATCGTCGATAGTCCTGCGGCGATGCCTGGTGCGTAGGAGTGATGGTCCCGCGCGAGAAGTTCCCACGCCGGAGGGATAGCGCGTGTCCAGGCGTCGGCGTCCCTCTCGGGGAGCCTATGCGCCACGTCCCAGTGGTGGCAGCGGCGGAACGGGTCGGTGTCCTCCAAAGCGATACCTCCTCCGGAGAACAGCGGAAGCGCTACACGCCGGACGCCCTGCCAACCCGGAGCGGCGAGCACATCGCAGTCACCTCCAGAGCTGCGCATCATTACAGACCGACCTGCGTTAGCACCGACCACTAAGCGTCCGAGCGTGGGGAGGTACGCAGCGCCACGGCGCACCGGCACTTCAACCTCCGCATCGACGCCCGCGCGGATTGCGACCGCGGCGGCCAGCGAGGCCAGGTGTGCGAAGTCTTCGGGATCGGCCCGGCCAGACTGCGCGTCGTCCAGACAGCGCAGAGCCCAGACCGACGTGTAGGGATGCCCGAGAACGTCATGCAGAGCGTTCTTATGACTGGCGTCGAGCGTCTTCAGTCTGGCGATCGCGGCATCCACAAGTTCCTGACGAGATCCACTCCCGCCGTCGGCTGCGGCGAACACTTTGGCCAGCAGAAGTATCCGTAGCGAGCGTTGGAAGCGGTTCAGATGTGCAATCGCCTTAGCGTCTCCGTATCCGTGCGCCAACTGGTGCAGCACATCCGCCGGCAGCCCGAGGGTGCGCTGTGCCGGGACTCGCGCGACTACCGGCGCCTGGGTCCGGGTCCTGATCCCCATGATCAGTCCCTTCAGGTCCCGGCAGTAGACGCTCGGGTTGTCGAACGGGTCATCGGTAGCAGCGCTATAGCGATGCGTGCGCAGGCCGCCGCCACATACGGCGACAACAGGACAGCTGCGACAGGTCTCGCACAGGTCCGCCAGACCGTGTCGGCGGGCCTCGAAGCCAGGATGCGCGGAGGCCTCGTCGAAAGAGTGCTCAGCGACTGAGAATCCGGTTGCAGGTGCGCCGTCGTAGGCCGCCTTGAGCGAGTCCGTCTGCTCTAGCGTTCCGTCAGCCTCCACGACCACCAGATCAACCGCGTTCAGGCCAAGTGACTCCGTCACGCTCGGCAGACCGCGGAAGGCGTCAAGGACTGACGTGAACGAGCGGATCGGGAACGGACGGTTCTCGGCGTTCCACCGGTCGAATACCGCAAGCATCCAGTCCGCGTAGTCGGCGCGCGCGGGATCCTCTCTAGGCGGCGGATCACTATGCGTCGCGTGGGGGAGAAGGAAGTCGGCGCGCGGCGGAGCCGCATCACGCACCGCCTCATAGACAGTCACTGGGTCGTTACGGACGTCGACGGTGCATAGGACACCCGCATAGACGTCCGGGTAGTCATCGCGCAGCAGCGATACCGCGCGTAGCGCCTGCGCATGGCTGGACGCGCCGTTAGCGAAGCGCCGGTGCCGGTCGTTCGCGGCGCGGTCACCGTCCAAAGACACGCCGACTCGGACCTGGTTCTCGCGGAACAGGTCGCAGTACTCGCTGGTGAGCCGGACTCCGTTGGTGTGGATTCGCAGATCCACAGCGCACCCAGCGCGCTCGATGACACTGCGCAGAATGCTAAGCGTTTCCCGCATACGTGCCAGCCCTAAGAGGAGCGGCTCTCCGCCATGCAGTACCAACGCGACAGCAGGGAGCCGGTGCGCAGCGGCATGCTCAGCGATCCGCTCCGCAGTGCGCCGTACCGTCTCCTGCGTCATGAACCGCGGTTTGTGGCGCCAGCTGGTATCAGCGGCCTCGTAGACGTAACAGTGATCACAAGCGAGGTCGCAACGCGTCGCGACCTTCAGGACGAACTGCCGAAACGGCGGCGCGGAACCCATGGCACCGCCCTCCGTCACACGGCCGAGTTGAACGAGGCGGCCACCGGCACGATCGCGGTCCCGCCGTCCCGGGGCGGGCTGATGCGTCGGTCCACATCCTCGGACCGAACCTCGCCGGCCGAGACCGAGCGCGAGATGTCGGCTAAGGACTCTTCGCTGAGGTCCACCAGACCCGAGCTGACACTTGTCGTCTTGCCGTGGCGGTGCTTCATCCGTGGCTCCCGATGGGGCGGTTCACACGTTGTCACGCATCGCGATTCATTGCGCCTTCCCGCCGTCGGCATGCGAAGAGTTCCGGATAATCGCTCCTAGGGGGGATTCCTCTCGTCATCGGGTTATGTGATATCAAGGCGCGGGGATCGGGTGGGCGCGCGGAAATCCCTCGTATGGCGGCACCCCTCTGGACACGAATAACCCCTGGCACACTCAGGCGCGTGCCAGGGGTTTTAGGAGCGGCTAGCGGCCCGGGACTAGAAGTGGCCGAGGATCCCGGTCAGCCCGCCGACCGGCAGGCCCTGGGCCAGGCCGCCGACCACCGGCAGGTTGCCGAGCGGCGAGGAGCTCTGCGCGGGGGCCGAGGACGCCGGCGCCTGGGCCGGGGCCGAGGACTGCGTGGTGGGCATGGTCGGCGCGGTCGGCGCGGTGACCGCGGGCGCGACCGGCGAGACCGTTCGGCTGCGGGTCCCGGCGTGCGGGGCCGGGGTCATCAGGGCCGGCGGGGTCGGCATGTGCGGGGGCGGGAAGGCGGCCTTCAGGTCCGAGGCGGCCTGCACGCCGGCGGCCGCGTTGGCCGGCGGGGTGGGCGGCGGGGCGTCGGTCAGCTGGCCCACCAACGGCAGGTTCTGGGCCATCGGGCCGACGACCGGGATCTGGCCGGCCAGGCTGCTCACCGGCAGGCCGCCGGTCAGCTGGTTCAGCGGCAGACCGCCGGTGAGGCCGCTGATCGGACCGGCCAGGCCGCCCGAGATCGGCATGATCGAGTCGAGGCCGCCGGCCAGCGGAAGGGCCGAGCGGGTCATCGGCAGCGGCGCGGCGGAAAGGGGCGCGGCGTCCGCGACCGCCGTCGAGATCGGCGGGGTGTCCAGCGGGGCGTTGGCCGTCGGTGCGGTCGCCGCGGAGGCGACGCCGCCGACGACGGGACCGGCGGCCATCGCGGCCGCCGTGACGACCAGGCCGCGCCGGACCGTGGTGCTCAGGGTGCTCATTGCCTGGTTCTCCTTGGATCGGGGCTGCCGCGTTTACGCGACAGCTTCCTGCCCAACGGAAGAACCCCGCTCGGGGAAACGCCGAACGAAGTAAAAGGGAAGTAATATTTTTGGACAATGAGCAGGTCGTTGGATATCAGTATCCGGTGGCCGTCTGGAATTCCTGGTCGAATTCCGCGATGTGCCGCCGCGCGTCGTCGGCGCCGGTCCACAGGAAAGCCCGGATGCCGGCTTCCCGCGCCGCGGCGACATTCACATCGCGGTCGTCGAGGAACAGGACCTCCCCGGCCGGCGCGCGCAGCCGGTCCAGCAGCGCCTGCCAGATCGCCGGATCCGGCTTGGCGATGCCCAGCTCGCCGGAGATCACGAAGTGCTCGAACGGCGCGGCCCACTCCCGCGTCCGGAACGCCGCGCCGTGGCCGATCGGCGCGTTCGACAGCAGCGCCATCCGCCGCCCGGCCGCGCCGAGGTCCGCCACCAGCTCCACCGACCGCGGGTCGAGGGTGTTCCACAGCTCGACGTCCGCCGCGGTCAGCGCCCCGGCCTCGGCCGGCCCCACATCGATCCCCGCCGCGGCGGCGACGGCCTGCCAGTACTCGAGTTCGGCCAGGCCCCGGTCGAACTTGTCGCGGTGCAGCCAGTAGCCGGCCTCGAAGTCCGCCACCGGAGCATTGACGACCTCTGCCAGCCGCGCGAAAGCCGTCGCTGGCGGCCGCTGGGCGATGACCTCACCGTAATCGAACACGATCCATGTCATCGCCCCAGCCTGCCAGGGCTCAGCCGCCCTTCACCACCGAGACGTCCACCGTCTTGTCGGTCGCCGACGTCGTCTGCCACTTGCCGGACGAGCGCGTCCACAGCTGGTCCGCGTACTGGATCCGGTCCACGTTCAGCGTCTTCGACGAAGCCACGGCCCAGGCCGCGAGCACCTGCGGGCTGAACAGGTTGTTGGACGTTATCCGCAACGTGAGGCCGTCGGTGGAGTGCGAGTACTGCGGAGCCGCCCCCACGCCGTTCGCGCTGAACTGCTTCACCAGCGCCTGGCCCAGGGTCGAGGCGCGCGGCGTCAGGCCGGAGGTGCCCGGGGTCTCAACGGCCAGCTTCGGGTCGTTGTATGTGCAGGTCAGCGAGGTGCCGGACTTGGCGTCCAGCGAGGTGGCCAGGATCGTGGCCATCTCCTCCCACTGCTCGTACGACTCTCCCGAGGAGTCCGCGCTGCGCTGCACAGCCTGCGCGGCCTTGCCGACGCCGATGGTGTCCCAGTGGGGCACGTTCAGCAGCGCGTGGAAGAAGGCGCCGGTGGAGAACACCGGGTCCTGGATCTGCTCCGGACTGCCCCACCCCTGCGAGGGCCGCTGCTGGAACAGGCCCAGCGAGTCACGGTCGCCCTCCGAGAGATTCTGGATCTTCGACTCCTGCTCGGCCGTGGCCAGGGCGATTATCGTGGCCCGCTCCGGCAGGCTCTTGGCCCGCCCGACCGCCGCGATGGTCGCCGCGTTCGCCATGCGCTCGTTGGCGATCGTCGAGGACTGGCCGTCCGCGCCGACGGCAGTGCAGTTCTCCTCGGAGATCCCGCCGGTGAAGGTCTGGTACACGAAGTACCCTCCGGCCCCCAGCACGCCGAGCAGCATCAGGGTCACGACCCAGACGCCGATGTGCCGGGACTTGCGCGGCGCTTGTTCCTGCCTGCCCCGGGGGCGGCCTCTCTCACCCATTCCGTCCAGTTCCGTCCGTTAACGTCCGAGATCCGTCCTGCGGTGTGAACGCCGCCAGGGCCACCGTAGCTGAAACACATATCGTGGTGGCCATGACGAACGCACCGACCCCTCAGGATTTCGCCTCCCCGATCTCGGCCGTCATCGACGAGCTGTGGGAGCGCCGCGCAGAGCTGAGTCCGGCGGACTCGGACGCGCGCAAGGCCGTCGTGGAGGCCGTGGATCTCATCGACGCCGGCGCGGCCCGGGCGGCGTTCGTGGACCAGGCGTCCGACCAGGTCGTGGTGGACGAGCGCGCCAAGCGCGCGATCCTGCTGTCCTTCAAGGTCATGGACATGGTCGAGTCGAACGCCGGCGACTTCCGCTACCACGACAAGATGCCGCTCAAGACCGACTTCGGCGGCGCCCGCGTGGTCCCCGGAGCCATCGTCCGCTGGGGCTCCTACGTCTCGCCCGGCGCGATCCTGATGCCCTCCTACGTGAACATCGGCGGCTACGTGGACTCCGGCACCATGGTGGACACCTGGGCCACGGTCGGCTCCTGCGCGCAGATCGGCAAGAACGTCCACCTGTCCGGCGGCGTCGGCATCGGCGGCGTGCTGGAGCCGGCGAACGCGGTCCCGGTCGTCATCGAGGACGACGCCTTCATCGGCTCCCGCTCGATGGTGGTCGAGGGCGCGCGGGTCCGGCAGGGTGCCAAGCTCGGTTCTGGGACGAACATCACCAAGTCCATGCGGGTCTTCGATGCGGAGACCGGCGAGGAGCTGCCCCGCGGCGAGGCTCCGGCCTGGTCGGTCTGTGTCAGCTCGACCCGCGTGAAGAAGTTCCCCGGTGGGGAGTTCACCACCCCCTGCCTGCTGGTGCTGCGGCGCCTGGCCCCCGGCGAGGCGCACGACAAGCTGCAGATCAACGACCTGCTGCGCGACAACGGGTTCACCGGCTGAGGACGGGGAGCGACCAGCGATGTCCGGCCTGGACCTCACGCAGAGCGCCGCGCGCGTCACCGCGGCGCTCGTCGACATCGAGTCCGAGAGCGGCAATGAGAAGGCGCTCGCCGACGTGATCGAGGAGGCGCTGCGCGCGTATCCGCATCTAGAGGTGCTGCGCGACGGCGACTCGGTGCTGGCGCGCACGAACCTCGGCCGTGCCGAGCGCGTGATCCTGGCCGGGCACCTGGACACCGTACCGATCGCGGTCGACAGCACCGGCCGCCGCAACGTCCCCTCGCTCCTGGAGGGCGACTGGGAGACCGGGAGGCTGCACGGCTGCGGCACCTCGGACATGAAGGCCGGCGTGGCGGTGCAGCTGGTGCTGGCCGCCGAGCTCGCCGAGCCGAACCGCGATGTGACCTACGTCTTCTACGAGTGCGAGGAGGTCGAGGCCGAGCGCAACAGTCTGGGCCGGCTGATCCGCACCCGGCCGGAGTGGTTCGCCGCGGACTTCGCGGTTCTGCTGGAGCCGAGCAACAACATCGTGGAAGGCGGCTGCCAGGGCACAATGCGGGCCCGGCTGACCTTCCGCGGGGCGCGCGCCCACTCGGCCCGCTCCTGGCTCGGCGACAACGCGATCCACAAGGCCGGCGCGGCGCTGCGGCGGCTCGCCGAGTACCAGCCGCGCCGCGTCGAGGTGGAGGGCCTGGAGTTCCGCGAGGGCTTGAACGCGGTCGGGATCAGCGGCGGGGTGGCCGGCAACGTCATCCCGGACGAGTGCTCGCTGGTCGTGAACTTCCGCTTCGCTCCCGACCGGAGTCAGGACGATGCCGAACGCCATGTGCGGGAGGTCTTCGCGGATCTGGATGCTGAGATCAACGTCACAGACTCCGCACCTGCCGCGCGCCCGGGTCTGCACCTGCCGCTGGCCGCGGAGTTCGTCGGCGCGGTGATGTCCGGTGTCGAGGGCGAGCCGACGGCGAAGTTCGGCTGGACCGATGTCGCGCGGTTCGCTGAACTCGGCATTCCGGGCGTGAACTACGGTCCGGGCGACGGATCTCTGGCGCACAAACCGGACGAATCAGTGGACGTGGGGCAAGTTGTTCGATCCGCGGAGCGGATGAGAAGCTGGCTCGGCTCCGCTTCGTGACCTGACGGACCTCGGCGAACCACGGCGGTGCGCACCGCTTGGAGAACAGGTGCGCATCGGAGGCAACCGGTTGGGACTGAATAACGTCTTACCAGCGGCGGAGCAGCTCCCAGATGACCCCGGGGGCCGGCGATCAGCCCGCTGTCCAGGCAAGTTCCGAGAGGTCCGAAGTTTCTCATGAGCCCGACCGGCTGGCCGATGATGGTGACGGCGATCCTTCTGGCGGTCGCCGCACCGATCGGCACATATCTGTTGTGGAACCGCATCCGCGGTCCGCGGCCCGTGCGCGCCGTCGCGCGGCTGTCGATGATCGGCGTGAGCCAGCTCATGGCGATCCTGCTGTGCGGCGTGGTCGTCAACAACTACTACGGGCTCTACGCGTCGTGGGACGACCTGCTCGGCGACACCGGCAGCCCCGGCGTCATCATCCACCAGAACACGGTCGCGGCCGGGACCCCGATCTCCGGCGGCGACCTGACCGACGGCCGGGCGACGGGCGGTCGCGGCCAGGTGGTGCCTCGGGTGCGGCCGGCCGGGCCGGTGCAGGAGTTCAAGAAGTACGGCGACGACGCACTGGTCACCAGCTTCACCGGCCCCAAGTCCGGACTCGGCGGCACGAACGATGTGATGGTCTGGACGCCGCCGCAGTACAACGACCCGGCGTACGCGAACGCCGACTTCCCGGTGGTCCTGCTGTTCCCCGGCTACCCGGGCACCCCGCAGACCTGGTTCGGCAACATGGCCGGGCAGAAGGAGCTGGGCACGCTGGTCCAGCAGCACGCGTCCACGCCGTTCGTGCTGGTCGCGGTGAACATCTCGCCGGTCAAGGGCGTCAACACGGACTGCACCGACATCCCCGGCGGTCCGCAGGTGGCGACGTACATCACCGACGACGTCCGGACCATGATCGAACGCACCTTCCGGGTCACGACCGACCGCTCCGGCTGGGGCATGATGGGCTACTCCGAGGGCGGCCTGTGCGCCGGCAAGCTGCTGGTCCAGTACCCGCAGCTGTTCAGCGCCGCGGTGCAGATGAGCGGCGACGTGCGGCCCGGCGGCTACGTCTCCAAGTACGGCGCGGCCTTCGCCAACCAGAACTCCACGCTGTGGATCCTGCAGAACCACAAGCCCACTCCCTCGGTGTCGCTGCTGGCCGCGGCCTCGGCCGAGGACGCGCACGGCAGCGTGCTGTCCGACGCGCTGTCGCTGCAGGCGGTCGCGCCGGACATGGTGGACGTGCTGAAGAAGGAGCACGGCTCGCACAACACCGAGGTGTGGAAGCAGTGGCTGCCGCAGGCCTACGGCTGGCTGAGCCAGCACCTGGCGCCGGTGCACCCGCAGTCCTGAGCGGTCGGCGCAGGCCCTGGAGGTCCCGCCGGCCGGTCTCAGACCGGCCGGCCGGAGGGGCGCAGGTCAGGCGGGCGTCGGTCGCCCGCGGTGTGCTCGTCGCTCGGCCGCCGTCGTCCGGCCAACCCCGGCCGGTAATGTGCCGCTTATGAGCCAAGGCAACGGGAACGGACACAGCACCGGCAGCAAGTTCACCGAGCGCTTCGTCGGTGCGGTGACCCGGCGGCGGGGACAGGAGCAGCTGCCGGCGGCCACGGCCGACCAGAAGCTGCTGGACCACGCCTACGGCAAGGACTGGAAAGACGAGGACCCTTGGCGCGTCCTGCGGATCCAGGGCGAGTTCGTCGAGGGCTTCGACTCGCTGGCCCGCACCGGCCCGGCCATCACCGTGTTCGGCTCCGCGCGCACGCCGGTCGGCAGCCCCGAGTACCTGGTCGGCGAGCAGATCGGCCGCGGCCTGGCGACCGCCGGCTGGACGGTCATAACGGGCGGCGGCCCGGGTGCCATGGAGGCGGCGAACAAGGGCGCCTTCGACGCCGGCGGCCGCTCCATCGGCCTGGGCATCGAGCTCCCCTTCGAGCAGTCCCTGAACAGCTACATCGACCAGGGCATCAACTTCCGCTACTTCTTCGTCCGCAAGACGATGTTCCTGAAGTACTCCCAGGGCTTCGTGGTCCTGCCCGGCGGCTTCGGCACCATGGACGAGCTCTTCGAGGCCCTCACCCTGGTGCAGACGCACAAGGTGACGTCTTTCCCGGTGGTCCTGGTCGGCCGCGCCTTCTGGGGCGGACTGGTGGACTGGATCCGCGAGTCGATGATCCCGGCGGGCAAGATCGCGCCCGGCGACCAGGATCTGATCCACCTGGTCGACGATCCCGACGAGGCGGTCGCGATCATGGGGAAGCCGGGGGATCGGTAGTTTCCCTTAAGGGGGCGAAGAGTCGGCGGCCTAAGCCAGCCCGCGCTTAGCGACTGCCGGCTCCCGCAATCCCTGGATCGCCGACACCATGTCCAGCACCTGCCGCGTCTCCGCGACCTCGTGCACCCGGTAGACCCGCGCGCCGAGCCACGCCGACACCGCGGTCGTGGCGAGGGTCCCGGTCAGGCGCTCCTTTACCGGGCGGTCCAGCGTCTCGCCGACGAAGTCCTTGTTCGACAGCGACACCAGAACCGGCCAGCCGGTCGCGGTCATCTCCGCCAGGCGGCGGGTCGCCTCCAGGGAGTGGCGGGTGTTCTTGCCGAAGTCGTGGCCGGGGTCGATCAGGATGCGGTCGTGGGGGACGCCTAGGGCCGCCGCGCGCTCGGCCTCGCCGTGGACCGTGCGCTCCAGGATGTCCGCCATCACGTCCGCGTAGCCGATGCGGTGCGGCCGGGTGCGCGGCTCGACGCCGCCGGCGTGCGTGCACACCAGCGCCACCGCGTGGCGGGCCGCGACCTCCGCCAGATGCGGGTCCCAGCCGCCCCAGGCGTCGTTCAGGACGTCCGCGCCCTCGGCGCACACCGCGTCCCCGACCTCGGCGCGCCAGGTGTCCACGGAGATCACCGCTTCCGGGAAGCGCTTGCGGACCTCCGCGACGAAGGGCACCACGCGGCGCAGTTCCTCGGCGAGGTCCACGGTGTCGCCGGGCCCGGCCTTCACGCCGCCGACGTCCACCAGGTCCGCGCCTTCGCTCAAGGCCCGCTCGACGCGATCCAGCGCCGCGGCGTCGCCGAAGGTGGCGCCCTTGTCGTAGAACGAGTCCGGTGTGCGGTTCACGATCGCCATCACGAGCCGCTGGTCCGGGCCGTACTCGTACGGGCCCAGGCGGAGCGTGCCCTGCGGGACGGCCGGCGGGGCTGTGGCGTTGTCGGTGAGGCCGCCGGGGGTGCCGTCCGCGTTCGATGACATGGAGATCAGCCTAACGGCGACGGCGCGGCGCCGGGCGTGGCACGATGTGCGCGTGCTGTACTTTCAGTTTCTGGTCGTCGCGGCGGTGTTCGGTGCGATCGCGTGGGTGGCCGCCGGCCGCGGCGGGGGTCTGGACGACCCGCGCCAGGACCGGCCGGAGCCCGCGCTGGCCGACGACCGGCAACTGGGCCGGGAGGACATCGACGGCGCCCGCTTCGCCGTCGGTTTCCGCGGCTACCGCATGGACCAGGTCGACCGGCTGCTGGACCGGCTCGCCGCCGAGATCGACCACCGGGACCGGCTGATCGCCGACCTGACACGCCCGGCCGGAACACGGTTCGGCGAGGGCGTCGGCTACGAGCCGGTGCCCCGGGCCCAGGACGCTCTTCCCGGTGCGGAGGGCGCCGGCGGCGCGGCGACCGCGACCGCCGTCGTGCAGCCCGGCTTCGGCCCCGGCGTCGGCGTGGCGCCCGGCGAGGCCGAGCAGCAGCTCCCGGCCGATCAGAACCCTGCGGGCGACGCGCCGCTGCCGGGCTGGTACCGGCAGCCGGAGAACGACCAGTAGGACCTTCGGTTCTTCAGATCGTCGAAACGGCCGGCCCCGGCAAGGGGCCGGCCGTTCTCAGTGTTCGGCGTTCGCAGCGCCAAGCGGTGTCAGTGCCCGGTGAAAACCGGCTTCTCCTTCGCCAGGAACGCCCGCACCGCGTTGCGGTGGTCCTCGGTGGCCGCGCAGGCGTCCTGCAGCTGGGCCTCCAGCTCCAGGGTCTCGTTCAGCGAATGCGTCAGCCCGAAGTCGACCGCCTTCTTGATCGCCGCGTAGGCCGCGGTCGGCCCGGCCGCCATCTTCGCCGCCAGCTCGCCGACGACCGCGTCCAACTCCTCAGCGGGCACCACGCGGTGCACCAGGCCCAGCTCCGCGGCCTGCTCGATGCCGATCGTCTCGGGCAGCATCAGCAGCTCCAGCGCCTTGGCCGGCCCGACCAGGCGCGGCAGCGTCCAGGAGCCGCCGGAGTCCGCGGTCAGCCCGATGTTGGCGAAAGCCAGGTTGAAGGCCGCCTTGTCGGAGGCGATCCGCAGGTCGGCGGCGAAGGCCAGGGCGGCGCCGGCGCCGGCCGCCACGCCGTTGACCGAGGCGATCACCGGCTTGGGCGCCGAAGTCAGGGCCCGCAGCAAGGGGTTGTAGTGCTCCCGCACGGTGTTCGCCAAGCCCCTGCCCGCCTCCAGCGAGGCCGCGTGCTCCTTGAGGTCCTGCCCGACGCAGAAGGCGCGCCCGGTGCCGCGCAGCACGATCACGCGAACGGAGTCGTCCTCGGCCGCCGCCGTCGCCGCGTCGCGCAACGTCGCCTTGGTCGCACTGTCGAGCGAGTTCAGCACGTCCGGGCGATTCAGGGTGATGGTGCCGACACCCTCGGTGACGTCGTAGACAACGTTGTCGGACATAGGGGGTCCCACTCTCCGCCTTATCGGCTTCCAGGCATGTACCAGTGTTGGTCGCGTCCGGTAGAACTGTTTGCAGACTCTGACGAAGCTACTCAGTCGGGCCTCCCGCGGCGACACCGGAACCCATTCCGGCTGCGTGCGGGATAATGGATTGGTTGAGAGCTGGCTCCTAGGAAGGGGAACGAGCATGGCGGCGATGAAGCCGCGGACGGGTGACGGCCCGCTTGAGGTGACCAAAGAGGGACGCGGCATCGTGATGCGGGTCCCGCTGGAGGGCGGCGGCCGGCTCGTGGTGGAGCTGTCGGCGGAGGAGGCCGCGGCGCTCGGCGAGGCGATCAAGGGCGTCGTCGGCTAGCTCCGGCACCGCCATTCGTGCCACCCCACTCGTCCCACCAGTGACGTCTGGCCCCCGAACGGCCGGGGTCCGGCGTCCCCCAACCACGTGTTCCATCTCACTTCCGCACCCGGGGCGGACCGGAGCCCACCGGTCAGAGCGTCCGCGCCGGGTTGGAGGACCTCATCACGGCCGGCTTCCCGGCCTGCCCGCGCCGCCGGGCGCGCCGCGGACCCCGCGCGGCCTTCCTCAGGAGCGCTTCACCGCGCACAGCAGCCCGTCGCCGGTGGGCAGCAGCGCCGGCAGCAGCCGGGTGTCCTCGGCGACCTGGCGGTGCAGATACCGCAGGGCCGACGTGCGCGCGTCCCGGATCGAGGGGTCGACCACGCGGTCCTGGCCCAGCGCCCCGTCGAAGGCCACGAGCCCGCCGGGGCGCAGCAGCCGCAGCGCTTCCTCGTAGCCGGCCAGGTGGTCGGTGCCCGGGCCGCCGCAGAAGACCATGTCGTAGCCGCCGTCGGCCAGGCGCGGCAGCACCGAGCCGGAGGCGCCGCCGATGACCCGGGTGCGGCTGGCCGCGAAGCCGGCGTCGGCGAACGCCCGGCGGGCCGCCTGCGAGCCCTGAGTGTCCTCGTCCACGGTCGTCAGCACCCCGTCCGGGCGCATGCCGCGCAGCAGGTATATCCCCGACACGCCGGCGCCGGTGCCGACGTCGACCACCGCCCGGGCCCCGAGCGTGGCGGCCAGCAGCCGCAGCGCCGCGCCGGTGCCGGGCTCGACCGGGACGATGCCCAGCCGCCGCGCCTCGCGGCGCGCGGAGACCAGGACGTCGTCCTCGGCGACGTACCCCTCCGCATACGCCAGGCTGGCGTGCCGGTGACTGGGGATGACGGCCTCCGAGGGTCGCGGGTCCCGGAGCCTGGGTCGGCCGGGATCTGGTCGGTTGGTTGCTACTGGGCATCAAGAGCGTAGCCATCCGGCCGCGCGCATACCACGTCGGACTGTCCTCCGGACAGTCCTTATGGGGGCGGTCCAGGCGCGGCAGGGGTGTGATCCGAGCGTGTGATCGCTGTAAGCGGACACCTCAACGGAACAGGCGACGGCGGGAACTTCGACTCGGTGACCGGCCGTTCTGTCCTCGACAGTGGCTCACGGTTGCGGGAGCCGGGAGATCTTAGTCCGATCTCAGGTTCCTTTCAGCCTTTAGCAGCGAGGCAGGCGTCTATGGTGATGAGTGCGGTACTGGAAATAGGAGGTGGGGACGTCGTGGCTGACGCCAACAGCGCCCGCAATCCTGGAGCCGTCCCGGTCAACACCATTGGACCGCGGATAGATCTCGGGGAACTTCGTCGTCGGCGTGCGGCCCGTAAGGCCGCCCTGGAAAAGAACCGCCGGGGGACGGAGCAGATCCCCGATACCGTGACGCCCGCCGAGGCCGCGCCGAGCGCGGCGGAGGTCCAGACCGCGTCGCAGCCCCTGGACGCAGCGGCCGTCGGCTGGGAGCCGCCGAGCTGGGACGACATCGTCCGGACCCATTCGCAGCGGGTGTACCGGCTGGCCTACCGCCTGACCGGCAATCAGCACGACGCCGAGGACCTCACGCAGGAGGTCTTCATCCGGGTGTTCCGCTCGCTGTCCAGCTACCAGCCCGGCACCTTCGAGGGCTGGCTGCACCGCATCACCACGAACCTGTTCCTGGACATGGTGCGCCGCCGTGCGCGGATCCGCTTCGACTCCCTGGGCGAGGACGCCGACGACCGGCTGCCCGGGCGCGAGCCCTCGCCGGAGCGGATCTTCGCCGACTCGCACATGGACGCCGACATCGAGGCCGCCCTGGCCGCGCTGGCCCCGGAGTTCCGGGCCGCCGTGGTGCTGTGCGACATCGAGGGGTTGTCCTACGAGGAGATCGCGGCCACCCTCGACGTGAAGCTCGGCACCGTGCGCTCGCGGATCCACCGCGGCCGCTCGCAGCTGCGCGCGGCCCTGGAGCACCGGGCCCCGGGCGCGGCGGCGAACCCGAGCGGGAAGGAGGGCCGCCGGTGACCAGGCATCTCGGAGACCGCCTCACCGCGCTGATCGACGGCGAACTCGATCACGGAACCCGCGACCGCATGCTCGGCCATCTCGCCCAGTGCGACGAGTGCCGGGCCGAGGCCGACGCCGAGCGCCGCACCAAGGCGCGGCTCGGCGCGCTGGCGGCGCCGCAGGTCCCGGTGGAGCTGATGCTCGGGCTGCTGAGTCTGGACACCAACCGCGGCGCCAACGCCTCCGGCGGGATGCCGGGCGCGGACGGCGGCGGGACCTCCGGTGTCAACGGCAGCGCCCCGCCCCCGTTCTCGTTCCAGACCGTGCCGATCCGCCCGCCGATGGCGCCGGCCGCCGGCCGGCCCACGGCCGGCCGCGCCCCGGTGCGCCCGCAGCGGCTGCGGGCCGCGGCGATCGGCGCGGTGTCGCTGGCGGCGCTGGGCACCGGCGTCTGGCTGGTCGGCGACTTCAGCGCCAGCGCCACCCCGGCGCACGCCCCGGCCCAGCCGGCCCCGGCGCAGGTCGTGACCTATCCCGGCCACTGAGAACCGGTCCCGGCCCCACCGCGATCGCGAACTCCTCTTGACGTCGAGGCTCGGCATTGCCGAGCCTTGACGCGTAGGGATCGAGAACATCCACCCGCCGGGGGTCCGGCATCGGCCCGAACGGGAGTTACGCTAGCGCGTAGCGCCGGAAAGCCGCCGGCCGCGCCCGCCAGAGCAGGAGCCTTCCACCGTGCCGTTTCTCGACATCAGCCCGCTGGAGCTGATCGCGCTGCTGGCCCTGGCCGTCATGCTCTTCGGCCCGGACAAGCTGCCCGGCGCGGTGCAGGGGCTGGCGCGCACGCTGCGGCAGTTCCGCGAGTTCACCCGCAACGCCCAGAACGACCTGAAGAAGGAGCTGGGTCCGGAGTTCCAGGACCTGGAGCTGACCGACCTGCATCCGAAGAACTTCGTGCGCAAGCACGTGCTCGGACCCGATGACGGCGACTTCCGCGAGATCAGGGACATCACCGACTCGCTCAACGGCGAGATACGCTCCGCGGCCGACGGCGCCCGACGCCCCTTGGCCGCCGACGACGCGACCCCGGACGATGCCCTCTACCGGGCCCCCGCCCCGCGCCTGGCCGCGGGCGAGCGCCCGCCGTTTGACGCGGATGCGACGTGAGGTTCCATGAGCAGCACCATCTCAACTGAAGACTTCCCCAATCCCCCCGGCCCGGCTTCGCAGCCGGGCTCTGTGGCGCCGGCGGCCGACGGCGAGGCTGCCGGCGCGACTGCCGACTCGGCTGTCGGTGCCGGTGCCGACAAGCGCCCCGGCCGCACCGCCGCGGCGGACGACTTCGTGCCGGGCCCGCCGGTCGCCGCCGTGTCCGTCTCCGCCCTGGCCGCCTCCGAACCCGAGGTCTGGCCCGGGCAGCGCACCGCGGTCCCGTGGTACGGCCTGGACGAGGCCTGGAGCGGCGACCGCTGGCTGGGCTCGATCATGCTCGGCCCCGACGGCGCCGCCGAGTACGGCACCCTGGGCCACGGCGACCACCCGGCCCGCCGTCCCGACGACATGTCCCCCCGCCGTTTCTGCGGTGTGGTGACGATGGCCCGCCTGGACCGCCGCCCCGGCGGCGGCGCGACCATCCTGGAGCCGACCACGCTGTCCACGCTGGCGGCCGTGGCGGGCCTCGGCCTGCTGTCGGACGCCTGGCCCTGGGCCGTCGACAAGGACCTGCGCGGAGACTGGCTGCACCAGCAGACCGAGCTGGCCTACGAGGTCGCAGAGACTCTCGACGACGCGCCCTGGCGCGCCGTCCAGCTCCCGGTCGACGGCAAGCCGACCCGCTTCCGCTACCGCGAGAGCGAGTACGGCTGGGTGCTGGCGGCCGAGCTGCGCGAGTGCTGGCTCGGCGCGTACGGCCGCGGCGTGACGGCCTACGGCCTGGGCTTCGAGCAGGTCACGCTGGACGCCTGGGAGGCGTACGAGGCGCTGCCGCGCTGAGCGCCGGCGTCCGCATCGAGCCTCGCGTCACCCGCGGACCAGCGGCGACGGCACGGCCGGTGCGGTCTCGGCGTCCTCGGCCAGGCACCCGCAGTCCGGATGCGCCGGCCGCACGTGCCGGGTCTGCGCGCCGAACGGCGGGACCAGCTCCAGAGTGGCGTTCACCGTCGGCGGCGGGTCGCCCTCGATGAAGGCCAGGACGTGCGCCACCGCCTGCACCGCCAGGTGCGTGGCCAGCATGACGTCGCACGCGCGGTCCTCCACGGCCGGCACCGCGTCCACGCCGCCGAACGGCACCATCGCGCGCGGCCACCCCGGGTCGCGCGCCGTCCGGTACAGATCGCGGCAGCGCAGGCACGAGGTGCGTCCCGGCTGCACGAACGGGCCGAGCACCCCGGTGGTCTCGTGCATCTCGGCCGCCAGGTGCGGCACGCCGTCGGCCTGGAGCGTGGCGGCCAGCGCCGGATAGCCGTCGGTGATCGGGGCGAGGATCGCGACGTCGGGATGCTGCCGGTTGGCCGGCAGCGTGATGCGGGTCGCGGGCGCCGAGGCGCGGATCAGGGTTTTGACGAGGTCCTGGCGGCGGGGCGGGGGCGAGGCGAGGCCCGGTGCGACGGCCAGGTCGGTCTCGGCCTCTGTGTTCGCCTCAGTGGTTGCCCCTGCATCTGTCTCTGTGTTGGCGTTTGCGTTCGCTGCGCTGGGGGTGGATGACGCTGCCGCCCGAGCGCCTCGACCGCGTCGCGGCCCGGGAACGTCCCGCTCATCCCGGTGACTCAGCCCTCGGGGATTGCGGAACCCGGCCGGAGCCGCGTCCGCGGGCCGGGCTCGTCCGCTGTCGATCGGCACCACGCATCCGACGCCCGCCGCGGCCAGCATGTGCGCGGCCGACGCGCCGACACGTCCGCATCCGTACACGGCGACCACCGCCATGCGGCGCCGTGTCATCGCGCGCACCGCTCCGCCGGGGACCAGGTAGCCCAGCGCCAGCGCCGCCATGTCCGGGGCGAGCCGGTCGGCCTCGGCGACGTCCAGGGCGCGCAGCGCGGGACCCGGATCGTAGCCGGCGTCGTCGAGGAAACCGGCCCGGGCCAGCACGTCGAGCAGGGTCGTGGCCTGAGCGCCGGGCAGTCCGACCTCCTCGGCCAGGGTCAGCAGGCCGGCGATGTCCCGGCGGCCGTCCAGCGCGCCGAGGAACGCGGTCGCTGCCGGGCCGAGCCCGTTCAGCAACAGGGACCTCCCCGGCGTCACCCCCACTTGCAGCGCGCCGCCGGGCCGCCACAGCCGCCGCAGCCCCGCCTTCAGCACCGGACGCATGCCCTGACCTCCCGCCGTGTCAGCCTCGGCACACCGCCGCCGTCCTCACCCGCGTGCTCCCCACCCTGCGGCACCCGCCGCACTCCCCGCACCTGTCAGCCCTCTAATTCACCCGTACGGCGGCCGGAGGACCGGCCGCCGTCTGCGTGCGCCGAACCTCAGGCCTTGCCCAGGATCCGGTTGAGCTTGGTCCCGCAGGTCGGGCAGATGCCCTGCGCCATCCGCCGGCCCGAGTCGCTGACCTTCACCTGGCCGGTGAAGTTCTTCTTCTCCTTGCACTTCACGCAGTAGGCGTCCCCGGTATACGACTCCGCCATGTTTTGTCACTACCTTCCATATCTGAGGCCATACGTACCTTTCACCCCGAACCCGGAACACCATACGGCAGCGGGACGCCCAAACCGCACCGCTACGCTGACGCCATGCCTGAGTCGCGCGAATATCCGCTTCTGACCGTCCGCCGCACGTCGGATGGTGTGTTGACCGTGACGTTGGACGACCCGGACCGGCGCAACGCGATGACCGCGCCGATGACCGCGTCGTGGGAGCGGCTCATGCGGGAGATCGCGCAGGACGACGAAGTCCGCTGTGTCGTGGTGACCGGAGCCGGCTCCGCCTTCTGCGCCGGCGGCGATCTCGGGTGGATCGGCGCCGAGCCGGGCGCGCCTGTGGAAAAACTCCGCGACAAGATGCTGCCCTTCTACCGGATCTGGCTGAGCCTGCGGGATCTGCCGGTGCCGACCATCGCGGCGGTCAACGGGGCGGCGGTGGGGGCCGGCGCGTGCCTGGCCCTGGCCTGTGACCTGCGGTACGCCGTGGACACGGCGAAGTTCGCGGTGCCCTTCACCAAGCTCGGCATGCACCCGGGGATGGCCGCGACGTGGCTGCTGCCCGAGGTCGTGGGAATGGCGAACGCCCGTGAGCTGCTTTACACGAACCGCGCTGTCAGCGGGGCCGAGGCGGTCGCACTGGGTGTCTACAACAGGGTGTTCCCCGCCGGGGAATTCCCTGAGGAGATCGCGCGGATCGCCTCCGATGTGGCAGCCGGCGCGCCGATCGCGGTGAAGCTCACCAAGCAGGCGCTGATCGGGGCCGGGCACGAGTCCTTCGAGGCGGCGCTGCGCTGGGAGGCCCTGGCCCAGCCGATCACGATGGCCACCGAGGACCTCCAAGAGGGGCTGGCGGCCCAGAAGGAGCGCCGCGCACCCCGTTTCACCGGGCGTTGAACGCCACCCGCCCCGCGTCGCTGACTGATTGTGTTAGGTAACCCACAGGAACACCCACCCTGTGGATAACTCTGTGGAAAACCTGTGCACGGTGTGTGGACAATCGGATCAGCGCCGATCCCGACGCCCCGGGATGTCATTTCGATAACGCCATAGGAGGGTGCGGCACGCTAGGGTCCCTTGCCGTGGGACTCGACGAAGCCCCCCACCAGGGCGGTCAGATCGAGGTGCGACGCAGCAACCGGCGGCGGCGCACCGTCTCTGCGTACCGCGACGGCGACAAGACCGTGGTGCTGATCCCCGCGCAGATGACGCGCGCGGAGGAGAAGCAGTGGGTCGACAAGATGCTCGCCCGTCTCGCCGGCCAGGAGCGAAAACGCAGGCCGGACGATGAGGAGCTCTCCCGCCGCGCCCGCGATCTGTCGGCGCGGTACTTCGACAGCCGTGCGCAACCCTCAAGTGTGCGCTGGGTGGCCAACCAGCAGACCCGCTGGGGCTCGTGCACGCCTGTGGACGGCACCATCCGCATCTCCGACCGCGTGCGCGGCATGCCGGAGTATGTGCTGGACTACGTGCTGCTGCACGAGCTCGCGCACCTGCTCGTGCCCAGCCACGGGCCGCGGTTCTGGGAGCTGATGAGCGTGTACCCGAAGACCGAGCGGGCCCGCGGGTTTCTCGAGGGGTTCGCCAGTGCCGGGGGCGGCGTGGCCACGGACGACGCGGACTGAGCCCGGTCCGCGGCTGACGCGGACCGGGCTGCGGCCGGCTACTCCTTCGGCTTGTCCTCGCCGCCGTCTCCGGAGTCCTTGCCGTCGGCGTCCTTCGAGTTATCCACAGGGCCGTTGTCCACAGGCCCGTCGGTCTTGTTCTCGGTCTTGCCCTCGGCGTCGCCGTCCGTCTTGCCGGCAGTCCCGCCGTCGAGCAACTCGTCCAGCCCGGAGAAGTCGAACTCCAGCCCGTCCTCTGCTTCGTCGTGCCCGTGGACGAACCCGTCCGGGTCGTCCAGGTCGGCCGAGGTCGGCAGCAGGTCTGGGTGCGACCACACCGCGTCGCGCCCCTCCAGCCCGCGCGCGTCGGCCAGCGACGCCCACAGCCGCGAGGCGTCGCGCAGCCGCCGGGGCCGCAGCTCCAGGCCCACCAGGGCCGAGAACGTCTGCTCCGCCGGGCCGCCGGCGGCGCGCCGGCGCCGCAGCGTCTCGCGCAGCGCGTCCGCCGCCGACATCTTCCCGGTCGCCGCGGCGTGCACCACCGCGTCCACCCAGCCCTCGGCCAGCGCGAGCAGGGTCTCCAGCCGGGCCAGCGCCGCCTTCTGCGCCGGGGAGTCCACCGGCTGGAACAGGCCGCCGCCGCCCAGCATGTTCTCCAGCTGCGAGGGGTCCAGGTTCGTCAGGTCCATCTGCTCGGCCTGCTGGGCCAGCTCGCTGAACTTGGAGGCGTCGACCGTGATGCCGCGCGCGTACTCCTCGACCGCGCCGAGCAGCCGGGGCTTGAGCCACGGCACGTGCGAGAACAGCCGCTGGTAGGCCGCCTCGCGCAGCGCCAGGTACAGCCGGATCTGCTCGATGTCGATCTCCAGGCCCTCGGCGAAGACGTCCACGTTCGCCGGCAGCAGCACCGCCTTGCCCTCCGGGCCCAGCGGCAGCCCGATGTCGCTGCCGGAGACCACCTCGCCGGCCAGCGAGGCCAGCGCCTGGCCGACCTGGGAGCCGAACATCGCGGTGCCCATCTGCTTCAGCATGCCGCCCAGCGGGTTCGCGCCGCCGGCGCCTGCGCCGGCACCGCCGAACAGGTTGCCGAGCATGTCGCCCATGCCCGGGGGCAGGCCGGCCGCCTCGGGGTTCTCCGGCATGCCGAGCTCGCCCACGGCGCCGCCGACCGCCTCGCCCATCGCCGAGGTGATGCGCTCGGCGACCGGCTCGACCAGCTGTTTCCAGACCGGCAGCGTCTCCTCGATCCACTGCGCGCGGGACCACACGCGGGTGCCGGCGGTGCCCGCCGGCAGCGAGGTGACCTGGTCCAGCCAGTGCTCGGCGAGCTGGACGGCGCCGTCGTAGGTGCGCTGCTCGCCGTCGGTGGGCGAGGGGTCCGGGCCGGCGGCGGCCACGGCGTTGCGCGCCATGGTCTTGGCCAGGTCCCAGTTGACCGCGCCGTCGCCGCCGCCGCTCATCAGGGCCTGGATCTGGCTGAACACCATCTGCAGCATCTGCGGGTCCGGCATGCCCGGGATGTTCGAGCCCGGGGACTGTGCCCCGCTTCCGCCAAACATCTGCTGGAACATGGCCCCCAACGGATCAACGGGGCCGTCCGGGCGCTTACCCTGGTTCTGCGACTCGTCGCCGTCCGACGGGTTGTGATCTTCGGGGTTCTTGTTCACGGCGGGTGACCTCACGGACGACGGGAAGAAGGATCGGTTTACAGCGCGGAGACTGACTTCCTCTACACATCTAACGTAACCACAGGAGAGCCTCAGTGAGTTCCTCGCCGGACCGCAAGCGCCCCGGCCGCACCAGCAAACCCACCATCGCCGTCACCGGCGCGGCCGCGGGCCTCGGTGAGGCGCTGACCGGCAAGCTCGCCTTCGGCGGCGACGTGCGCCGGGTCGTGGGTCTGGACGCCGAGCGAGGGGCCGCCCCGGCGACCTGGCGCCTGGGCGAGGTCACCGACCCCCAGCTGGCCGAACGACTGTCCGGCGTGGACACGCTGGTACACCTGGCGGTCGACACCGACCTGAACTCCGAGCCCCGCGAGCGCACCGCGCGCAACGTCCGCGCCGCCCAGACCGCGATCACGGCGGCGGCCGCCGCGGGCGTCCACCATGTGGTCCTGCTGTCCACGGCGATGGTCTACGGCGCCCTGCCGGACAACCCGCTCCCGCTGGAGGACGACGCGCCGCTGCGCGCCACGCCCGACGGCACCCTGGTCGGCGACCTGCTGGAGATCGAGCGGCTGGCCGCGATCGCGCCCCGCGCGCACCCCGGCCTGACCATCACCGTGCTGCGCCCGGCGGCCATCGTGGGTCCCGGCGTGGACACCTACCTGACGCGGCACTTCGAGGCGCCGCGGCTGCTGGTGGTGCGCGGCTCGAAGCCGGTCTGGCAGTTCTGCCACATCGACGACCTGCTGACCGCCCTGGAGTACGCGGCGCTGGGCAAGGTCAGCGGGGTCGTCCCGGTGGCCTCGGACGGCTGGCTCACCCAGGACGAAGTCGAGGAGATCTCCGGGATGCGCCGGATGGAGCTCCCAGAAGGGCTCGCAGTGGGTGCCGCGGAGCGGCTGCACAGGCTGCACCTCACTCCCGCCCCGGCCAGCGACCTCCAGTACGTGATCCATCCGTGGGCGGTCTCCAACAAGAAGCTCCGGGAAGCCGGATGGGAGCCCGCTTTCACGAACGAGGAAGCGTTCGGCCAGCTTCTCGAGGACATCGACGGCCACCACGCCGCGCTGGCCCGGCGCCTGGGCAAGAAGGACGCCGCGGCCGGCCTCGGCGCGGCCGGCGCCACGGTCGCGCTGGTCGGCACCGCGGCGCTGGTGCGCCGGGCACGGCGCAAGCGTCGTGGAGGAGGATCGGTGACGTGATCGAACAGAGGGACAAGGAGCCGGAAATCGTGGACGCGGGACGCACGGTCCAGGACACGGCCCGACACGCGGCGGTCCACACGGACGTCCGCGAGGAGCCGCTGTCGGTCGACGAGGTCGTCGCCGCGGTCACGCATCCGTCCGCGGGCGGCATCGCGCTGTTCCTCGGCGTCGTGCGCGACCACGACCACGGCCGGTCCGTCACCGCTCTGGACTACAGCGCGCACCCGTCCGCCGCGGAGCTGCTGGCCAAGGTCGCCGCGGACGTGGCCGTGGCGCACCCGGACGTGGTCGCGCTCTCGGCGGTCCACCGGGTGGGCGCGCTGGCCATCGGCGACCTCGCGGTCGTGGTCGGCGCCTCCGCGCCGCACCGCGCCGAGGCCTTCGCCGCTTGCCGCGCCTTCATCGACACGCTCAAGGAGCAGGTGCCGATCTGGAAGCGCGAGGAGTTCGCCGAGGGTGACCATGAGTGGGTCGGCTGCTAGCTTCACCGCGAGTGACGGTTTGGTGCGTTACAGTCACCGTGTGCTGTCGATCCTGGCTTGGTGGGCGATCCCGGTCGGCGCCGTTGTCCTGGCAGCGGCGGTGTCAGCGCTGGCCAGACACGTGCGGCGGCCCAGCGACGACGACACCATCCACGCCTACAGACGCTTCCGCGAGGCGATCTCCAACGAAGATCCGATCGCTGCCACCGCCGAGGCCGTGCCGCCTGCGTAAATCGCGGGCTGTGCCGCCTGCGTAAGTCGCAGGCCGCGCGGCCTGAGTAGGCCGCGGGCCGCGCCGTCCGCGTAAGTCGCGGGCCGTCCGGGCCGCCTCCGCGGCCAGCGGGTGACGGCGGTCTCAGCGCCCCCTCAGACTGCACCAGATAGCATCTGTGGAATGCAGCGCCGTGCCCTCACCCTGAGTCTGTCCGGAACGACGGTCGCCCTGCTCACGGCCTCGGCGTTTCTGATCCCGACGCCGTACGCGGAGATGTCGCCGGGTCCGACGTACGACACCCTGGGCAGCTACTCGACGGACTCCGGGCAGCCGGCCAAGCCGGTCATCGACATCTCCGGGACCCAGACGTTCCCGCACTCCAGCGGCGGGCAGCTGCGCATGGTCACCGTCGAGGTGTCGCGGGCGGACTACAAGCCGAACAGCGTCGAGGTGCTCTCCGGCTGGCTGTCCAGCGACAAGATCGTGGTGCCGCGCACCGTGATCTACCCCGAGGGCCAGACCGCGGAGGAGGCGACGCAGCAGAACACCGCGATGTTCGACGACTCCGAGGACCAGGCGGTCACCGCGGCGCTGGGCGCCCAGGGGATCAAGCCGCTGCGGACCGAGGTGATCGTGGACTCGGTGACGCCGGGCAGCCCGGCGGACGGCAAGCTGCAGCCGCAGGACGTCATCGACGCCGTGGACGGCACCAAGCTGGTGAACCCCGACGACGTCCACACCCTGATCCAGAAGCACAAGCCGGGCGACACGGTCGTGTTCACCGTGACCCGCGCCGGCAAGCAGCAGCAGGTCTCGGTGGTGACCACGCAGTCGCACGACGGTGGGCCGTCCCGGGCGCTGGTCGGCTTCCTGCCGGGCACCCAGAACGTCTTCCCGTTCAGCGTGAAGATCCAGCTCGACAACGTCGGCGGGCCCAGCGCCGGCATGATGTTCGCGCTCGGGATCATCGACGAGCTCTCGCAGCAGGACCTCACCGGCGGCCTGAAGATCGCCGGGACCGGCACGATCGACTCCACCGGCAAGGTCGGCCCGATCGGCGGTGTGCAGATGAAGACGCTGGCCGCCAAGCGGGACGGCGCGACCGTCTTCCTGACGCCCGCCGACAACTGCGCGGACGCCGCCAAGAACGCGCCGAGCGGGCTGCGGCTGGTCAAGGTGAGCACGCTGCAGGACGCGCTGAACGCGTTGAAGACGCTGCGAGCCGGCGGGACTCCTCAGGGCTGTAGCTGAGCCGGCGAGGCGGCTCGCTCCGCCGCCTTACTCGTCGAACGTCCCCAGCAGCGCCGTCGCCAGGTTCGGCACCAGGTCCGGCCCGGACAGCACCTCCATGTCCGAATCCTTCGACCGCAGCCGGATCGCGGCCTGCCGCGTCCCGTCCCGCAGCACCGCGACCGCCATGCGCACGTCCTGGCGCTCCGGGTGCTTCGCGACCCAGCGCTCCAGCGCCGCGCCCTCCAGGCCCTGCGGGATCTGCTCCTCGGCGCTCGGCGGGAGCATCTGCGACTCGATGACCAGCGCGCAGCCCTCGACCGCCGCCGGCCAGACCATCTTGGCCAGCATCTCGTCCAGCGGCTGGTCCAGCGCCAGGCCGTCCTGCTCGATCGAGGTCAGGGTGGGGATGCCGCCGGAGGCCGCCGAGTCGTCGGTGAGGCCGAGCGCCGCGGCCATGCGCGGCTGGGTGACCAGCAGGTCGGCGGTCGGCACCAGGGCGAACATGCGCGGGTGCTGGTTCCAGCCGTCGGCGGCGACGTGCTGCTCGATCTCGACGACGGACTGCATCAAGGCCACGCTGGCGACAGAGCTCATGGCGCCATTGTCTCCCGGCTCGGCGGTGCTGCCGACCGAGGCGGCGAGCGGGCGCTGTCCGGGCCGCCGGCTGGTCGCTGTCTAAGCGCCGCCTGGTCGCTGTCCGGTCGCCGTCTGGTCGCGCCGTCCGAGCGCCGCCTGGCCGCTGGCTGGGACCCCTCTGGGCGCCTTCCACGAGCCCGCCGAGCGCGGTCCGGGTCCGTCGCGAGGACGGCGGACCGCTCCGGCCTTTCCATATGACGAACACACTGCGCGGCGGCCCTCGTCCCTCGCTGCCCGCAGCGTACGCTGAGGCCGTGGCGTTCGAGTTGCCGGACTTCGGCGGGGAAGACAGGGACGCCGGGGCCGGGCGTCGGGTGGCGTTCGGCGTCCCGCCGCGGCGCACCAAGGTGCTGGCGATCACGATCATGATCATGGCGGTGCTGGTCGCGCTCTTCCTGGTCTTCGACGGCGTCTACACCTCCTACCTGTGGTTCCACTCCGTCGGCGCGGGGGCGGTGTACCGGACGCGGGCGATCACGCAGATCGTGCTCTTCCTGGTCTTCGGCGGGCTCATGGCCCTTCTGGTCGGCGCCAACATCTGGCTGGCCCACCGCTTCCGGCCGCCGCTGACCGGGGTGTCCCTGGAACAGCAGGCGCTGGACCGCTATCGCATGGGGTTGGCGCCCTTCCTGCCCTGGATGCTGGTCGGGGTGTCGGTCCTGTTCGGGATCGCGGCCGGCACCTCCTCGGCCGGTGCGTGGCGCGTCTACATGATGTGGGCCAACGGCGTCCCGTTCGGGACCGAGGACCAGCAGTTCCACAAGGACATCGGCTTCTACGTCTTCACGCTGCCCTGGCTGCGCCACATCCAAGGCTTCCTGGTCGCCGCGGTGCTGCTCAGTCTGATCGTGGCGCTGGCCACGCACTACTTGTTCGCCGGTGTCGCCCTGACGCCGCCTGCGGGTTCCGACGTGACGGGGTCGAGGGTCTTGATCGGCCCGCGTCTCGGATCCCGAGCGACCCGCGCCGCGCAGGTGCACATCTCGGTGCTGCTCGGCTGCCTGGTCCTGGTGAAGGCCTACGCCTACTGGCTCGACCGGTACTCGCTCAGTGTGGCCTCCTCCAAGATCACCAGCGGCTGGGCCGGTGCCACGTACAAGGACGTGCACGCGGTCCTGCCGGCCAAGACGATCCTGCTGGTGATCGCGGTGCTGTGCGCGCTGCTGTTCTTCGGCAACGCCGTCCGCCTCCTCGTGCGTCCTCCGGTGCTGGACTTCGATCGGGGCGGCCACCCTTGGGCGCTGCCGGCGCTCGGGGTCTCGCTGATGGTGCTGGCGGCGGTGGTGATAGGCGGGGTGTACCCGCTGGCGGTGCAGCAGCTCCAGGTGGATCCGAGCCAGGGCTCGAAGGAGGCGCCGTACATCCAGCGGAACATCGACGCTACGCAGGCTGCCTATGGTCTGAACCCTAAGCAGCAGGTGGAGTCCTATTCCGCTAAGACCGCAGTCGAACAGAAGCAGTTGGCCGGCGACGGCCCGACAATCTCGCAGGTCCCGGTCATGGATCCCTCGGTGGCCTCCGGGGCCTTCACCGAGCAGCAACCGCTCCTGGACCGGGCCATCTACAGCTTCCCCGACGCCCTGACCGTGGACCGCTATCCGATCGGCGGCAAGGTGCAGGACACGCTCATCGGAGTGCGCGGCCTCAACACCGCAGCCATCCCGGCCAACCAGCGCACCTGGGTCGACGAACACCTGAAGTACACCCACGGCTACGGCGTCGTGGCCGCCAAGGGCAACGCGGTGACACCGGACAACGGCTCGCCGGACTACATCGAGCACAACGTCCCGTCCGCAGGACTGCTCGGCTCCTACGAACAGGCGGTCTACTTCGGCACGGGGCTGCCGGACTACTCCATCGTCGGCGGTCCGCCGAAGACCCCGCCGGTCGAGTTCGACTATCCCGACGACGCATCGCCCACGTCGCAGCACAGCGTCACGTACGCGGGGAAGGGCGGCGTGCCAGTCGGCTCGTTCCTGAACAAGCTGCTGTACGCGGTGAAGTTCGGGCAGCCGAAGATCGTGCTGTCCAACGGGGTGAACAAGGACTCGCGGATCATGTACGACCGTGATCCCAAGCAGCGGGTCAAGGATGTGGCGCCCTGGCTGACCGTCGACAGCACCACCTATCCGGTGGTGGCGAACGGCCGCATCCTGTGGGTGGTCGACGGCTACACGACCACAACGGCGTATCCGTACTCGACCACGACGCAGCTGTCTGGCAAGGGTAAGGTCAACTACGTCCGCAACGCGGTAAAGGCCACGGTCGACGCCTACGACGGGACTGTGACGCTCTACGCCTGGGACGAGAGCGACCCGATCCTGAAGACGTGGATGAACGCCTTCCCCGGCACGGTGAAGCCGCGCTCGACGATCAGCCCCGAGCTGATGGCGCACCTGCGCTATCCGCAGGATCTGTTCACCGCGCAGCGTGCGATGCTCGGCCGCTACCACGTCACGACGGCCCAGGAGTTCTCCGCAGGGACCTCGTTCTGGAACGTCCAGAGCGACCCGACGAAGGACGGCGCCGACGGCTCGGTCCCGCAGCCGCCGTCCTACCTGACGGTCCAGCTGCCCGGCCAGACCGCTCCGGTGTTCTCCCTCACCTCGACGCTGACCTCGGCCGACCACGGCACCGTGACGGCGTTCCTGGCGGTGGACTCCGACCCCGGCCCGGACTACGGCAAGCTCAGGGTTCTGAAACTGCCGCCCGGCATCACGGTCCCGGGTCCTTCGCAGATCCACGACACGTTCCGCACCACCTACGCCAGCGTGCTGAACGCCCCGAACGCCATCGAAGGCAACCTGCTGACGCTGCCGGTCGGCGGCGGCCTGCTGTACGTCGAGCCCGTATACACGCCCTACTCGCCGCCCGATACGCAGACGACGTATCCGGTCCTGAACCGGGTCCTGGTCGCCTTCGGTACGAAGACCGCGTCCCAGCCGACCCTGCAGCAGGCACTGGACCAGCTCTTCGCCGGCGACGCGGGCGCGACCACCGGTGAGAACGCACCGCTGCCGGGCGCTTCGCCGTCCCTGCCGCCGGTGGACGGCGCGGCGGCCGCGCAGGTGAAGCAGGCCCTCGCCGACGCCGTGGCCGCGCAGCACCAGGCAGCCGTGGACCTGGCGAAGTCGCCCCCGGACTGGACGGACTTCGGCGTGCAGGAGACGAACGTCCAAAAGGCCCTGGCCCGCGCGCAGGCCATCCTGAACGGCCAGTCGCCCCCGAAATGAGGCCGGACGCATGTGACGCACGAGACGGCCGGGACCCAGCGATCCGATTTGCTCTGTCGGCCTCCCGCGGGTTACCGTTGATTCACCGACGCGGGGTGGAGCAGCTCGGTAGCTCGCTGGGCTCATAACCCAGAGGTCGCAGGTTCAAATCCTGTCCCCGCTACTAGGGAAAGGGCCCGGTTCTTCGGAACCGGGCCCTTTGTCGTGCCCGCGAATCACGAGGCGATCTTGGTCGGGGCCCCGCTGGCGAGCCGGGAATCGCCATCACTGTCCTGACCGGCCGAATCGCCCTCTCGCGACGGACTATTCACTCGGGTTATACCTCCGGTGTATAGTCACTTCCCGTGAGCGTCCCTCTGACTCTGCTGGGGCTGCTGGCCCGGGGCCGGCCGACCCATGGCTACGACCTCAAGCGCGACTACGACAGCCACTTCGCCAACGGCAAGCCGCTGCCCTACGGGCAGGTCTACTCGACCCTGAGCCGGCTGGCGCGGGACGGGAAGGTTGTCGGTGGGGAGGCCGAGCCGGGGGACGGGCCCGATCGCAAGCGCTATGCGATCACTGATCTCGGGCGCGGCGAGGTGATGGAGTGGCTGGCCCAGACGGTCGAGCCGGAGCCGCACCTGCAGACCGTGCTCTTCTCGAAGGTCGTGTTGGCGCTGATGCTCGGCGAGGACGCCGCCGGCTACCTCGACGCTCAGCGGGCCGCCCACCTCAAGCGCATGCGCGAGCTCACCGAGATCAAGCGGACCGGGGCCACGGTGGATGCGCTGCTCGCCGACTACGGACTGTTCCACCTCGAAGCCGATCTGCGCTGGATCGAGCTGACCTCGGCCCGGCTCACCGCCCTGGCCGGTGTCGTCATCGACGACCCGAAGCACTAGCAGCACCAGACGCACTAGAAGCGCCGGAAGCATCTGAAGCAACTGGGGGAAACGCAATGAGCGAATACATCCTCGAGGCGCGGGACGTCCACCGCGCGTTCGGCCAGACGCAGGCGCTGCGCGGGGCGAGCGTCGCCGTGCAGCGCGGCGAGATCCTCGCGGTCATGGGACCGTCCGGGTCCGGGAAGTCGACGCTGCTGCACTGCCTGGCCGGTATCTACGCCCCGAACGAGGGCGAGGTCTGGTTCGACGGTGCGCGGGTCGACACGCTTGGCGAGACCAAGCGCACCGAGCTGCGGCGCGATGCCTTCGGCTTCGTGTTCCAGTTCGGTCAGCTGGTGCCCGAGCTGACCGCGCTCGACAACGTCGCGCTGCCGCTGCTGCTGGCCAAGAAGCCGCGCCGGCAGGCCTACGCGCAGGCCGCGCCGTGGCTGGAGCGCCTCGGTCTGGAGGAGCACGGCGACCACCGCAGCGGGGAGCTGTCCGGCGGCCAGGCGCAGCGCGTCGCGCTGGCCCGTGCGCTGGTCCACAAGCCGCGGGTGCTCTTCGCCGACGAGCCCACCGGGGCGCTGGACACCCTTACCGGCGAGGCCGTGATGAACCTGCTGGTCAACGCGGCGCGCGAGGAGGGGACCACGGTCGTGCTGGTCACCCACGACGCCCGTGTGGCCGCCTACGCCGACCGCGAGATCGTCGTCCGCGACGGCCGCGCGCTCACCACGCCGAGCTCGGCGGTGGCCTGACCATGATCCGCATGGGGATGCGCCTGACGCTGCGCGGCGGCCGCGAAGCGGTGATCCGCCTGGTCGTGACCTCGCTCGCGGTGGCGGTCGGAGTGACGGTCATACTCGGCGTCTACAGCCTGTTCAACGCCTATCAGGGCACGACAAACCGGCAGTGCTGGGAGTGCTCGCCGACGGTCACGGCCGTCGGCGACGTGAACGCCCCGGCACCGGGTCAGCGGCCGGTGCGGGATCAGCCCGTCGGGGTCAAGGCCGGCGGCAGCATCGACCTGGCCGCGGCGAGACAGGCCGGCGTCAAGGAGCTGTGGAACTTCTCCCAGGACTTCTATCAGGGCACGGAGCTGCGCCGCCTGGACGTCGCCGCGCTCACCGCCGACGCCCCGACACTGCCGGGCATGACGACGGTGCCCGCGCCCGGCGAGTACTACGTCTCCCCGGCGCTGGCGCGCCTGCTCGCCACGGTTCCGGCGAACGAACTCGGCGACCGCTTCCCCGGCCACCAGGCCGGCCAGATCCCGCGCGCCGCCCTCTACAGCCCGGACGAGCTGGCCATCGTCATCGGCCACACCGCCGACGACCTCGCCACCCGTCCGGCGACCGAGCCGATCACCGCGATGTCGACCGCCAAGGAGGTGAAGGGCACCACCACGATCTACCGGTTCGCCTTCGCCTTCGGCACCGTCGCCCTGTTGCTCCCGATCATCATCATGGTCGGCACCGCGACCCGGCTGTCGGCGGCCCGCCGCGAGGAGCGCTACGCCGCGATGCGCCTGGTCGGGGCGACGCCACGGCAGATCGTGACGGTCGCCTCCGTCGAGTCGTTCGTCGGCGCGGCCCTGGGCTCCGTGCTGGGGATCCTCGGCTATCTCGCGGTCAGCGCGCAGGTCGCGAAGGTGAACGTGACCGGCACCGTGTTCTTCCCCGCCGAGGTCACGCCGGGCGTGCTCGGGTATCTCGGGGTCCTGATCCTGGTGCCCGCGCTGGCGGCCTTCGCCGCCGTGCGCTCGCTGCGCCGCGTGCAGTACGACCCGCTGGCCGTCACCCGCAAGGCGACACCGAAGCCGCCGACCGTGAAGCGGCTGATCCCGTTGCTGCTCGGGGTGGCGCTGTTCGTGGTGGCCGTCAACATCCCGGCCAGCGACAGCGCGGACGCTGTGACCTACCCCGCGCTGGTCCTCACCATGTGGGGCGTGGTCTTCGCCGGGCCCTGGGTCACCATGTGGGTCTCCCGGCTGCTGGCCCGCATCGGCGGCGGCGCGGCGACGACGCTGGCCGCCCGCCGGCTGGCCGACGATCCGCGGGCGACGTTCCGGACGGTCGCCGGCGTGACGGTCGCCGTGTTCGTCGGGACCGCCGTGGCCGGTGTGCTGCCGACAGCCATGGTGGCCTCGACTTCTGGGGAACGGGCTCCGCTGACCGGCGTTCTGCGCCTGCGCTACGACGTGGGCGGCATGGACTCGCAAGGCGGCCTCAGCCCTGCCCAGACCACGACCGCTCTGAACGCGCTGCGAGCCATGCCGGGCGTGTCGACCGTCCCGATCTACATCGGGACGGACACGTCGGGCTGGAGCCCGGACAGCAACACCCCGCCACCGCTCGGCTGGACGCCGCCGCTGGAGTACGTGAGCTGTGCGGACGCGAAGGCGGTCCCGGCGTTGGGCGCCTGCGCTCCGGGCCAGAAGATCTCGGCGATCGCCGCTGACGAGCTGTTCGTCGACAATCCGCTGCTGCTGCACCTGCCGGTGATGGGCTACGGCGCCATGGACCGCGTCACCGGTGTCGGCCAGACGGCGCCGGCCGCGCCGGACATGGACCTGTCGGCGCTGAACGTCACGACCCTGCTGGTCGCCTCCTCGGACCGCGCGACGCTGGAGCGCGCCCGGACCTACTTGGACGTCAACGCCCCGGTCCTGCTCGGCATGGGCAGTCCGGACCAGTGGTCCACCAATGCCGCCGGCCCCATGACGTTCGGCGAGGTGGCCTCGGTGCGCGACGAGCAGTACCGGGCCGCGCAGCAGATGATCATGTTCGTGGTCGGCCTGACCCTGTTCGTGGCCGGCTGCGGCATCGCCGTGGCCACCGCCGGCAGCCTGGTCGAGCGCAAGCGGCCGTTCACCCTGCTGCGCCTGTCCGGCGCCCCGCTGGCGGTGCTGCGCCGCGTGGTGTTCCTGGAGTCGGCGCTGCCGCTGGTCTCGGTATCGGTCCTGTCGGGCCTGGCCGCCTATGCGATGGCGCTGATCGCCGTGCGCACGCTGGCGAAGGGCGTCTCGATGTCCTTCCCCCTGGCCACGTATTCGGTCAGCGTGTCGGTCGTGGTCGTCGCCGCCCTCGGCGTGATCCTCGGCTCCATGACGCTGCTGAACCGGATGACGCGGTCGGAATACGCGCGGTTCGAGTAACGGGGGGAGACGGCCGGGCGGACATGTGCTGTCCGCCCGGCCGTTTCTGTGTGCTGCTAGGTTGACCGCCATGCTGTCCGGGACCAAAGGTGTTTCCATAGTCGTGCTCACCGCGGCCGTGCTGGCCACGGCGGCTTGCGGCGGTTCGGCGAAGAAGGCTCCGGCACCGAGCCCGTCGGCCACGCAGGCCACGCAGGCCACGCAGACCACGCAGACCGCCCAAACCACGGCGCCCACGTCGGCCGGATCCTCCAGCGGCAGCCTGACCGCGGACCAGCTCAGCAAACTGCTGCTGACCGGCACAGACGAAGCCGGCTACACCTACGACGCCTCGCAGGACGGCAACTCGGTCACGAGCACCCAGGACGTCGTGACGGCCGGAGGCAGCGCCTGCCAGACCTTCGTCGACGCCCAGGAGGCCCTGTCCACGAAGTACGGCACGACCGCCGAAGTCGACCGCCAGCTCACCAAGCCGAATGACAACCACGCGATCCAGTCCTCGGTGATGGCGTTCCCCTCCGCGGCTAAGGCCTCTGCGATGATCACCGACCTGACCGCGGGCATCAAGGGCTGCAAGAACCTCTCCCTGAGCCAGGAGGGCGCCAGCGTCTCGATGGAGCCCAGCGCGATTCCGGAGCTCACGAAGGCCGGTCAGGTCGGCTACATCGACTACATGACAGCCAACGGGAAGACCGAGCTGATGGCCGCAGACCTCGTCCAGGTCGGTACGACCGTCTCGGTGGTCGCCATCGACGGACCGCTGACGAACGACCCCGCGGCCCTGCAGCAGATGGGTGGGACGCAGCTCTCGCACCTGTCGGATGTGCAGGTCGGGCGGCTGAAGACCGCGCAGGGTCTGAGCTGACCGGCATCGGATCTCACCAGGAACAACCTGGGATTCGTCGTCCGATGTGAACAGAAACCAAAATTGGTAACAGCTTCAAACAGGTCGCGGCCATGACCCGAAGCCGGGTGCTTCCCGGGCCGCGGTCCACGCCGGGCCGCTACAGCAACTGGTTCGTGCCCTGAAACCGCCCTCAAGGTCGTCACCGGCCGCCAGCTGCACCTCCTTCGAGCCCGGGGCGCGGGAAGCCGACAGTTCCGGACATGTTCGGCCAAGAACGGGGTCCAAGACCCAACAAAGTTCCGGTTGCAACTGGGTAACGGATGGCTTCCGGAGTGTTACGGGATCTTGACAGTCCCCGCCGGGCCGAGTGTGATGTGCGACACCTGTTCGTTCATGTTCGATCCTGGTGGCATTCTCATTCGGCAGGGAGACCCTCACATGACTTCCCCTCGGATTCCCCAAAACTTCGAACGGCCCTTCGCGCGTCGAGGCCTGCTCAAGGGGATGGGCGCGGCCGCGGCGTTCGCGACAGTCCCGGGCGCCCTGGCTGCCTGTTCCTCGAGCAAGAGCTCGGGGTCCTCGGGCGGCAACGCCGGTTCGGCGACCTCCCCGGTGACGTTCGGCTCCAACTACTCCGACGCCAGCCCGAAGGCGGCGTTCGCGGCGCTGTGCGCGGCGGCCACGGCGGCCGGCGGCCCCAAGGTCACCATCAACACGGTCGACCACAACACGTTCCAGAACAACATCACCAGCTACCTGCAGGGCACCCCGGACGACCTGTTCACCTGGTTCGCCGGCTACCGCATGCAGTACTTCGCGGCGCAGGGCCTGGCCCTGCCGCTGGACGACGTCTGGGCCAAGATCGGCGGCAACTTCAGCGCCTCGGTGAAGACCCTGTCCACGGGCCTGGACGGCCACCAGTACTTCGTGCCGATCTACAACTACCCGTGGGTGGTCTTCTACAACAAGAGCCACTTCGCGCAGAAGGGCTACACCGTCCCGACCACCTGGGACGACTTCATCACGCTGTGCAAGAAGATGAAGTCCGACGGCATCGTCCCGCTGGCCTTCGCCGACAAGGACGGCTGGCCCGCGCTGGGGACCTTCGACATCCTCAACATGCGGATCAACGGGTACGACTACCACCAGAAGCTGATGAAGCACCAGGTGCCGTGGACCGACCAGGGCGTCACCGCGGTGTTCGACAAGTGGGCCGAGCTGATGCCCTACATGCAGACCGGCGCCAACGGCCGCATCTGGCAGGACGCGGCCAAGACGCTGGAGCAGAAGCAGGCCGGCATGATGTTCCAGGGCACCAACCAGGTCGCCGCGCAGTACGTCTCGGACAACGCGAACCTGGACGACCTGGACTTCTTCCCGTACCCGGCGATCAACCCGACGTACGGCCAGGACTACATGGACGCCCCGACCGACGGCTTCATGATCAGCAAGAAGGCCAAGAACCCGGCCGGCGCCAAGGCGATCCTGGAGTACATAGGCACCGCCGCGGCCGAGTCGGCGTTCCTGAAGACCGACCAGTGGGACGTCGGCGTGGCCACCGGCCTGCAGGCGCCGTCCTACGACGCCATCCAGAAGAAGTCGGTCACGGCGATCTCCAGCTGCAAGGCCGTGGCGCAGTTCATGGACCGCGACGCCGACCCGGCGATGGCCACCGCGATGATCTCGATCATCCAGAAGTTCATCGACGACCCGAGCACCGGCAACATCACCAGTCTGCAGAACAGTGCCGAGCAGCAGGCGAAGGCGATCTACACGTCATGACCGACCAGGAACTGAACCCGGCGGCGGCCGCGGCGCCTCGTGCGCCGCGCCGCCGCCGGGTGGGCCGGCTCAGCGGCCGGGACAAGGCCGTGGTGGCCGTCCTGCTGGGCCTGCCCATCCTCCTCGACCTCGCGTTCATCTGGGGTCCGGCGCTGGCCACCGTGGGGCTGTCGTTCACGAAGTGGAACGGCGTGGGCGGCCTGTCGACCAAGATCTGCCAGCCGAACGTCCCCTCGATCCTGAACAACGGCTGCCTGTACGGCGTCCAGAACTACCACCAGGCCGCCACGATCTACCCCGAGTTCTGGCCGGCCGTGCGGCACAACCTGATCTGGCTGGCGGTGTTCGTGTTCTTCGCGACCCCGCTCGGCATGTTCTTCGCCGTGCTCATCGACCGCGGCATCAAGGGCAGCCGGATGTACCAGAGCATCCTGTTCCTGCCGGTGATGCTCTCGCTGGCGCTGGTCGGCATCATCTGGGAGTTCATGTACTCCCAGAACTACGGCCTGATCAACACCGTCATCGGGCACAACCACAACGGCAACGCCATCGACTGGCTGGGCAATCCGAAGCTGAACCTGTGGTCGGTGCTCATCGAGGCCAGCTGGCGCCAGGCCGGCTACGTGATGGTGCTCTACCTGGCCGGTCTGAAGGCCGTGGACCCGCAGCTGCGCGAGGCGGCGCTGATGGACGGCACCAACGCCTGGCAGACCTTCTGGAAAGTGGTCTTCCCGGTGATGCGGCCCATCAACATCGTCGTCATGGTGGTGACGGTCATCGAGTCGCTGCGCGCCTTCGACCTGGTCTACATCACCAACAAGGGCATCAACGGCCTGGAGCTGCTGTCGGTGCTGGTCACCTCCAACATCGTCGGGGAGACCCAGCGGGTCGGCTTCGGCTCGGCGCTCGGCGTGATCCTCCTGATCATCTCGCTGGTGCCGATCTGCACGTTCCTGTACCTGACGTTCCGCCGCGAGACCCAACCCAAGGGTGCCCGATGACTGCACAGACCATCCACCGGACGACGCCTCGGGCGGCCGGCGGCGGCCGGCCGAAGCAGCCGCGCTGGGGACAGCTCGCCTCGCAGGCGTTCCTGATCTGCGCCTGTGTGCTGTGGCTGTTGCCGATCTGCTTCGCGCTCTACGTGGCGGTCCGCCCCTATTCGGAGACCCAGAAGTACGGCTACGTGTCCATGCCGCACCACCTGACGCTGAAGAACTTCAGCGACGCGTGGAGCCAGTCGGACATGTTCCACTACTTCTGGAACTCGGTGCTGATCACCGTGCCCTCGGTGATCATCGTCCTGGCGCTGGCCGCCGGCCTGGCGTTCGTCCTCACCAAGGTGAACGTCAAGATCAACGTGGCCCTGCTGATCGTGTTCACCGCCGGGAACCTGCTGCCCCAGCAGGTCATCATCACCCCGCTGTACCGGCTCTTCCTGCAGATCCACATCCCGACCTTCCTGGGAAGCAGCGGACTGCTCTACAACTCGATCACCGGCCTGATCGTCATCAACGTCTCCTTCCAGCTCGGCTTCTGCACCTTCGTGCTGAGCAACTACATGAAGTCGATCCCCGACGAGATGTACGAGGCGGCGCTGGTGGACGGGGCGGGGCTGTGGACCCGGTTCTGGAAGCTCACCGTCCCGCTGTGCCGGCCCGCGCTGGCGGCCCTGGCGACGCTGCTGACGACCTGGATCTACAACGACTTCTTCTGGGCCATCACCTTGATGTCCTCGGGGAACAAGCGGCCGGTGACCTCGGCGCTGGCCAACCTGCAGGGCCAGTTCGTGAGCAACCAGAACCTGATCGCGGCGGCCGCCATGATCGCGGCGATCCCGACCCTGGTCGTGTACGTGCTGTTGCAGAAGCAGTTCATCGCCGGACTGGCGCTGGGGAGCAGCAAGGGCTGAGTCCGTCGGCGGAGTGCGCTACCTGCGTGCCGATGGAGATCGACATCGCGACACCCCGCAGCGGGCGGGCGACACGAGGGGCGGAACGGCGGATGCTGGCAGCGCAGCGGCAGGCGTGGATCCTCCAGGAGGTCCGGCAACACGGCGCCGTGCGGGTCACGGAGCTGGTCGCGGCGTTGAACGTGTCCGACATGACCGTGCGCCGGGACCTGGACTCGCTGGCCGATCAGGGCCTGGTCACCAAGGTGCACGGCGGTGCGACGGCGCGCGGCGGCGGCTCCACCGACGAGCCGGCGTTCAGCGTGAAGGCGGCCCGGCAGCGGCGCGCCAAGGAGGCGATCGCGCGGGCCGCCGCCGAGCTTGTGCGTCCCGGGACGGCGATCGGGGTGTCGGCCGGCTCGACGACGTACGCCTTCGCCCAGCAGCTGGCCCGGGTCCCGGACCTGACCGTGGTGACGAACTCGCCGCCGGTCGCCGAGCTGCTGCACGCGCTGCCCGGCCCGCCGCAGACGGTGATCCTCACCGGCGGCGTGCGCACGATCTCCGACGCATTGGTCGGCCCGGTCGCGATCGACGCGATCCGCCGACTGCACCTGGACTGCGTGTTCATCGGGGTGCACGGCATCGACGCCGAGGCCGGGTTCACCAGCCCGAACCTGATGGAGGCCGAGACCAACCGGATGCTGGTCTCCACGGCCCGGCGGCTGGTGGTGATGGCCGACCACACGAAATGGGGCGTGGTGGGCCTGTCGGAGATCGCGGCGCTGCACGAGGCCTCCGTCCTGGTCAGCGACGACGGGCTGGGTTCAGCCGCGCGGCAGGTGCTGCGCGAGGCAGTGGGGGAGTTGATCGTCGTCCCCGTTGAAGGGGCGGGGGCGAATGAGGAGGAAGAGTAGGGAGGCACCATGCGTCATCGGGCCCCGCGCAGTCGACAGTTGCGCGCCGCCTTCGTAGCGTTCGCCCTCGTGGTCGGGACGCTGTTCGGCGTAGCGGTATCAGCACCTGCACAAGCACTCGGAAATGGTCTGGCTCTGACCCCGCCCATGGGGTGGAACGACTGGAACTCCTTCGGCTGCAACGTATCGGAGAGCCTGGTCGAGCAGACGGCGGACCTCATCGTCTCCTCCGGCATGAAGGACGCCGGCTACCAGTACGTGAACATCGACGACTGTTGGATGTCCTCGAACCGGGACTCCAACGGGAACCTGGTTCCCGACCCCGCGAAGTTCCCCGACGGGATCTCAGGGACCGCCGCCTACGTCCACAGCAAGGGCCTCAAGCTCGGGATCTACGAGAGCGCGGGCACCGCGACCTGCGCCGGGTACCCCGGCAGCCTGAATCACGAGCAGGCAGACGCGAACTCCTTCGCGTCCTGGGGCGTGGACTACCTCAAGTACGACAACTGCAACAACCAGGGGATCTCGGCCCAGACCCGCTACACGGCGATGCGCGACGCGCTGGCCAAGACCGGCCGGCAGATCGTCTACAGCCTGTGCAACTGGGGCCAGGAGTCGGTGTGGACCTGGGGCGCCGGGGTCGGCAACCTGTGGCGCACCACCGGCGACATCAACGCCAGCTTCGGCAGCATGCTGTCCAACTTCCACAACACGGTCGGGCTGGCGTCCTACGCCGCGCCCGGCGGCTGGAACGACCCGGACATGCTTGAAGTCGGCAACGGGATGTCCTTCACCGAGGACCGCTCGGAGATGTCGCTGTGGGCCGAGATGGCCGCGCCGCTGATCTCCGGGACGGATCTGCGCAACGCGACGCCGGCGACCTTCTCGCTGTACACGAACAAGGACGTCATCGCCGTCGACCAGGACTCGCTGGGCAAGGCCGGCAAGGAGATCGCCTCCGCCGGCGGGAACGACGTGCTGGCCAAGCCGCTGGCCAACGGCGACGTGGCGGTCGTGCTGTTCAACGAGAACTCCTCGGCCCAGACCATCTCGACGTCCGCCTCGGCCGTCGGGATCGCGTCGTCGTCCTCGTACAAGCTGACCAACCTGTGGTCGAAGGTGGTCACGTCCACCAGCGGCTCGATCAGCGCCACGGTGCCCGCGCACGGCTCGGTGATGTACCGGGTGTCGCCGGGCAGCGGGAGCAGCGTCGGGAGCGCGCACCGGCTCGTCGGCGCGTCGTCCGGCCGCTGCCTGGACGTGCCGAACGGGAGCACGACGACCGGCACGCAGCTGGAGATCTGGGACTGCAACACCGGTTCCAACCAGTCCTTCACCCCGACCTCGGGCAAGGCGCTCCAGGTCTACAACGGAAGCCTGTGCCTGGACGCCAGCGGTCAGGGAACGTCGACCGGAACCGCGATCATCACCTGGACCTGCAACGGCCAGACGAACCAGCAGTGGAACCTGAACCCCGACGGGACGATCACCGGCGTGCAGTCCGGGCTGTGCCTGGACGTGACCGGCGGGAACGTTCCGGCCGGGAACGTCAACGGCACGCTGATCGAACTCTGGACCTGTAACGGAGGCGCGAACCAGCAGTGGAGCCTGGGGTAGCGCGGGGCGCGTGAGCGCCTGACCGTCCTGAGAACCCGATCACCGGCGACCACACGGACCGCCGGGTCCATCCGGTTGCGAGCGGCACCGAGGCACACGATCATCGCCTCATGATGCCGACCTCGGAGCTGGTGGACCCGGCGGTGCGTGCTTTCGTGGAAGCGCTCAACGCCAACGACCCGGCGGCGGTGCTCGCCGCCCTGAGCGAAAACGCGACGATGACCGATGACGGTACGGCGCGCGAACTGGGTCTGTGGCTCGACCGCGAAGCCTTCAACACGCACGGCCGGATGGACGTGAGGCAGCAGTCACCCGACGGCCGCGATCTGCTTGTCAGCTACACCAACGACCAGTGGGGCACCATGTCGACCCGCTGGCGCTTCGAGGTGGCCGACGGCCGGATCACGCACTTCGACACCGGTCAGGCCTGATACCGGCGCTGTGTTCCCCGGCTCATGGCTTCCCCAGCCATGAGCCGCCGCGGGTATGTGGCGGCGTCCGACATGGGAAGCGCGAGACCCGCTCTCTAGCGTGATCGGGTATGACGCCTTCTATGGACGCTGCTGCCACATCTGTCGCCTCCCTGGACCTGTCCGGCCGCACCGCTCTGGTCACCGGCGCCGCCGGCGGCATCGGCCTGGCCTGCGCCGAGCGGCTCGCCTTCGCCGGGGCCAAGGTCGTGGTGGCCGACATCAGCGCGGACGGCGCGCACGCCGCCGCGGAGAAGATCGGCGGCGAGGCGCTGGTCGCCGACCTGAGCGACCTGGACCAGGCCTCGGCGCTGCCGCACCGGATCGGCGGCGTGGACGTCCTGGTCAACAACGCCGGCCTGCAGCACGTGGCCCCGCTTCACGAGTTCCCGGTCGAGCGCTTCTCGCTGATCCTGCGGCTGATGCTGGAGGCGCCGTTCCGCCTGATCCGCGAGTCGCTGCCGCACATGTACGAGCGCGGCTGGGGCCGGATCGTGAACATCTCCTCGGCGCACGGCCTGCGGGCCTCGGAGTTCAAGGCCGCGTACGTGACGGCCAAGCACGGCCTGGAGGGCCTGTCGAAGGTCGCCGCGCTGGAGGGCGCGCCGTACGGCGTCACCTCGAACTGTGTGAACCCGGCCTATGTCCGCACCCCGCTGGTCGAGAACCAGATCGCCGGCCAGGCCGCCGCGCACGGCATCCCGGAGGAGGAGGTGGTGGCCAAGGTGATGCTGGAGCGCTCGGCCGTCAAGCGGCTGATCGAGCCCGCCGAGGTGGCCGAGCTGGTGGCGTACCTGTGCTCGCCGGCCGCCGCGTCGGTCTCCGGTGCCTCGCTGGCCATGGACGGCGGATGGACAGCGCGGTGAGGTCCGCGTGATGCTGGGCGCCATGTCCGCGCTAGCCACCGCCTCGGTGTTCCTCGACCTGCTGGCCCGCGACGCCGCCGCCATCGAGTACGACGGCCCGGTGGTGGCCGCGCGCGTGGCCGGCGCGAGCAGCGAGGAACTCGCGGAGCTGGAGGCGGCCAAACGGGTGGCGTTGGAGGTGCGCGCGACCCTGGCCCGCTCCCGCCGCCGCGAGGCCGAGCTGGTCGCGCTGTTCGAGACCGCCGGCGACCTGGCCGCCCTGCGGGACCTCGACGCGGTCCTGAAGGCGATCGTCACCCGGGCGCACACGCTGATCGGCGCGGACGTCACCTATCTGACCCTGGACGACCCGGACCGGGGCGACACGTACATGCGGGTGACCCACGGCTCGGTCTCGGCCCGCTTCCAGTCGCTGCGCCTGCCGATGGGAGCGGGCCTGGGCGGCCTGGTCGCGCAGACGGCGAAGCCGTACGTCACCTCGGACTACCCGCGCGACGCGCGCTTCCGGCACACGGACGAGATCGACGAGGGCGTCGGCGAGGAGGGGCTGACCGCCATCCTCGGCGTGCCGCTGGTGCTCGGCAGCCGGGTGATCGGCGTGCTGTTCGCGGCGAACCGCTCGGCCCGGCCCTTCGCCCGCCACGAGATCACGCTGCTCGGCTCGCTGGCCGCGCACGCCGCCGTCGCCATCGACAACGCGCGGCTGCTGCAGGCGACGCGCGAGGCGCTCAGCGAGCTGCGCTCAGCGAACGAGCTGGTCCGCGCGCACAGCGAATCGGTCGAGCGGGCCGCGGCGGTGCACGACACGCTGGCGGACCTCGTGCTGCGCGGCGGGGACGTGGAAGGGATCGCGGCTGCTGTGGCGGAGGCGGTCGGCGGCGGGCTGGTGGTCGTCGACGCCGACGGCGTGGTGACGGCGGTCGCGGGGGATGCGGCGGAGCTCGGGGCGTCGGGCGATGTTCCCACTGAGCTGATCGCGCTTTCTGCCGCGACCGGTCATGCCGTTCGATCCGGGGACCTCGTCGTCGCGGCGGTGGCCGCTGCCGCCGAACCGCTCGGTGCCCTGGTCCTGCACGCGCCCGAATCCTTCAGCGATGTCGACCAGCGCATCCTGGAGCGCGCGGCGCTCGTCGTCGCCCTCCATTTGCTGATGCGCAGGTCCGAAGCCGAAGCCGCCGAGCGGTTGGGCGGCGATCTGCTCGATGACCTCCTCGCCGTTCCGGTGCGCCACACCTCCACCCTCGCCGAGCGCGCCCGCCGTGTCGGCGTCGACCTCGACCGCCCGCACATCGTCGTGGCAGCCGACGCCGCTCCCGCCGACCGCCCGCGCACTCATTTCGCCGCCGGCCGCCTGGCCAAATCCGAGGGCGGGCTGGCCGGCTCGCACGAAGGCCGCATCGTCCTCCTGCTCCCCGGCGACGATCCCGCCGCCGCGGCGCAGCGCGTGCTGTCGGCGCTCCGCGGCGGCCTCGCGCATCCCGTCACCGTCGGCGCGGGCGGCCCGAAGTCCGAGGTGGCCGCGTATGCCGACGCCCACGCCGAAGCCGTCCGCTGCCTCGGCGCCCTGCACGCCCTCGGCCGCGAGGGCTGCGCGGCGGCGTCCTCCGACCTCGGCTTCCTGGCGCTGGTCCTCGGCGGCGGGGACCCCGGCGACGTGGTGCGCAAAGCCCTCGGCCCGCTCGTCGACTACGACGCCAAGCGCGGCACCGATCTGCTCGGCACCGTCGAGCAGTACTTCGCCTGCGGCCGCAGCCTGGGCCGCACCGGCGAGGCGCTGCACATCCACGTCAACACTGTGACCCAGCGCCTGGACCGCACCGCGCGGCTGCTCGGCGCCGACTGGCAGGAGCCCGCCCGCAGCCTGGAGATCCAGCTGGCGCTCCAGATCCGGCGCGTCATGGGGCTCTGAGGCACAACCGTCCTCGATCTTGTGGCGGGCGAAGCCATATCAAACGGCGCAGTGCGCCCATACTGTCCAGCCCCATGGACAAGACAGCCCCGACCCCATCGCACGCGGTGGCCGACATCCCGTCGGCCGCCACGCTCGCCGTGGGCGGCTTCGGCCTCTGCGGCATTCCCAGCACTCTGATAGCCGCCTTGCTAGAGCAGGGCGCGACCGGACTATCCGTGGTCTCCAACAACTGTGGCGTCGACGACTGGGGCCTCGGTCTGCTCCTGAGCGCCGGCCGCATCGCCAAGATGACCAGCTCCTATGTCGGCGAGAACAAGGAGTTCGCGCGCCAGTACCTGGCCGGCGAGCTCGACGTCGAACTGCTCCCGCAGGGCACGCTCGCCGAGAGCCTGCGCGCCGGCGGCCTGGGCATCCCCGCGTACTACACCCCGGCCGGCGTCGGCACGAGCGTGGCCGAGGGCAAGGAGACGCGGGTCCTCGACGGCCGCGAGTACCTGCTGGAGCGCGCCATCACCGCCGACTTCGCGCTGGTCCGCGCGGCAAAGGGGGACCGCCACGGGAACCTCGTCTTCCACGCCTCGGCCCGCAACTTTAACCCGGTGGTGGCGATGGCCGGCCGGGTGACCGTCGCGGAGGTCGAGGAACTCGTCGAGCCCGGGGAGCTGGACCCCGACGAGATCCATCTGCCGGGCGTCTTCGTGCAGCGCGTGGTCGCGGTCCCGGCGGACCAGCGCGACAAGCGCATCGAGAAGCGGACCGTGACCGTGGCCGGAACCGAGAACGGAGCAGTCTGACATGCCCCTGACCCGCGATGAACTGGCGGCCCGCGCGGCGCGCGAACTCCGCGACGGCTCCTACGTCAACCTCGGTATCGGCCTGCCGACGCTGATCCCCGGCCACCTCCCGCCCGGCGTCGAAGTGGTCCTGCAATCGGAGAACGGCATCCTGGGCCTCGGGCCCTATCCGGCCCCGGACGACGTCGACCCCGATCTGGTCAACGCCGGCAAGGAGACCGTCACCGTCCGGGCCGGATCGAGCTTCTTCGACTCCGCGACCTCCTTCGGCATGATCCGCGGCGGCCACATCGACACCGCGGTGCTCGGCGCGATGCAGGTCTCGGCGTCCGGGGACCTGGCGAACTGGACCGTGCCCGGCAAGCTCGTGAAGGGCATGGGCGGCGCGATGGACCTGGTCCACGGCGCGCGGCGGGTGCTGGTGGTGATGGAGCACACTGCGAAGGACGGCTCCCCGAAGCTGCTCGGCCAGTGCACGCTTCCCCTGACGGGCCGGGGCGTCGTCGACCGTGTCATCACCGACCTGGCGGTCCTCGACGTGACGCCCTCGGGCTTCCGGCTGGTCGAGCTCGCGCCGGGGGTCACCGCCGAGGAGGTGACGGCCAACACTGCGGCGCCCGTGGATGTGGCTGCCGCCCACATTTCGGGGCCCGTAACGCGGACTTAACGTTCCGGCCATGCATTCCACCAGCATCCTGCCAAGACTCAGAATTCTGCACAGATACAGCGCCGTCGCCATCGCCGCCGCGTCGATCGCCGCGCTGGCCGCGTGCGGAAGCCCGAGCAAGGCGGCCGGCGGGTCCTCGGGCGGGTCGTCGGGCGGCGGCTCCTCCTCCGGGGCCTCCGGCGCGCCGATCAAGGTCGGCCTCGTCTACTCCGAGACCGGGGCCCTCGCCGCCTACGGCAAGGACTACTACCAGGGCTTCCAGGCCGGCCTCGACTACGCCACGCACGGCACCGGCGCCGTCAACGGCCACCAGATCGAGGTGGTCCAGCGCGACGACGCGGGCGACCCGACCAAGGCGGTCAGCGCCGCCAAGGACCTGATCGGCCAGGGCTACAAGATCCTGGCCGGGTCCACGGCCTCCGGCGTCGCGCTCCAGGTGGCGCCGCTGGCCGCGCAGAACAAGGTGCTGTTCGTCTCCGGCCCGGCCGCGACCGACCAGGTCACCGGCCTGAACAAGTACACGTTCCGGTCGGGCCGGGAGACGTATCAGGACATCGCCACCGCCGCGTCCTTCATCGGCGACCTGACGAACAAGCACGTCACCGTGCTCGCCCAGGACAGCGCCTTCGGCCAGGCGAACGTCGCGGCGGTGAAGGCGGTCCTCGGGGCCAAGGGCGCGAAGGTGGACTCGGTCCTCGCCCCGCCGAGCGCGACCGACCTGACGCCGTTCGCCACCCAGGCCAAGAACGCCAAGCCGGACCTGCTGTTCGTGGCCTGGGCCGGCACGACGGCCTCGGCGCTGTGGACGGCGCTGTCGCAGCAGGGCGTCCTGGACTCCACGACCACGGTCACCGGCCTGGACGTGCGCGCCTCCTACCCGGTGTTCGCCGCGACCGGCGGCAAGGTCTCGTTCCTGGCGCACTACGTCCCCGACGGCACCAGCAACGACGCGGCCAAGGCGATGGACGCCTACCTGAAGGCGCACGGCGAGCAGTCCGACCTGTTCAGCCCGGACGGCTTCACCGCCGCGCAGATGGTGGTCCACGCCGCGGAGAACGGCGACACCGACGTCGACGCGATGGTCAAGAACCTGGAGGGCTGGAGCTTCGACGGGATCAAGGGCGCATACACGGTCCGCGCCTCGGACCACGCGCTGCTGCAGCCGATGTTCCAGGCGAAGCTGAACGGGACCACTCCGAGCGTGGTGAAGACGCTCGACCCGAACGACGTCGCGCCGCCGGCCAAGAGCTTCCCGGCGAGCTGACGATGAGCGACGTCCTCTCCCTGACCGGGCTGTCCTGGACAGTCGGCGGCTCGGCGATCTTGTCCGGTGTGGACCTCTCGGTCGCAGAGGGCGAGTTCGTCGCGGTGATCGGGCCGAACGGCGCGGGCAAGACCTCGCTGTTCAATCTGATCAGCGGCCTGAACCGGGTCAGCGCCGGCCGGATCGCGCTCGACGGCGCCGACATCACCACCGAGCCGCCGCACAAGCGGGCCCGCCGCGGGATCGGCCGGACCTTCCAGTCCTCCAGCGTGTTCCCGACCATGACCGTCGCCGAGCACGTGGCGCTCGCGAAGCAGGTCGCGGCCAAGCGGCGCGCCGACGGCCCCGATCCTTTGGAGCGAGTCCGCCTGACGGAGAAGTCGGCCGCCCTCGCCGCCGACCTCTCGCACGGCGACAAACGCAAGCTGGAGTTGGCCATGCTGCTCGCCTCGGGCGCGGAACGGCTGCTGCTCCTCGACGAGCCGATGGCCGGCGTCGCGTCCGGCGACGTGCCGGAACTCGTCGAGGTCATCCGGGCCCTGCACCGCGACGAGGGCCGCACGGTCCTGATGGTCGAGCACCACATGGAGGTCCTGCTCGGCCTCGCCGACCGCGTCGCGGTGATGCACCACGGCGCGCTGCTCGCGATCGACACGCCCGAGCGGATCATGGCCGACGCGCGGGTCCAGGAGGCTTACGTGGGGGACGCGCTGTGATCCTCGAACTCGACGACGTCCGCGTCACCCTCGGCGGCTCGCACATCCTGCAGGGCGTGTCGTTCGCGGTGGCGCCGACCGGCGTGACCGCGCTGCTGGGGCGCAACGGCGTCGGCAAGACGACCACCGTCAAGGCGATCCTCGGCCTGGTCCCACGCTCCGGCCGCATCGCCTTCGACGGCGACCAGGTGCACCGGCTGCGCACGCACGAGATCGTGTGCCGGGGCATCGGGTACGCGCCGGAGGACCGGTGCGTGTTCGCGAAGCTGACGGTCGCCGAGAATCTGACGCTGGCCGAGCGGCGCGGTTCGAAGCACGCCTACGACCTGGTCTACGAACTCTTCCCCGAGCTGAAGACGCGCGGCGCGCAGGCCGCCGGCACCCTGTCCGGCGGCCAGCAGCAGATGGTCGCGATCGCGCGCACGCTCCTGAACGACAACCGCCTGATCGTGGTCGACGAACCCACGAAGGGCCTGGCCCCGAAGGTGGTGACCGAAGTGGCGGAGGTGCTGGAACGCGCCGCCGAGCGGGTGCCGATGCTGCTGGTCGAGCAGAACCTGGCGCTGGTGCGGCGGCTGGCCGGCGACGGTGTGGTGCTGGCGGCGGGGCAGGTGGTGCATCGCGGGCCGGTGCGCGACCTGCTGGAAGACGCCGCACTGACCCAGGAGCTCCTGGGAGTGGGGAAGGCGGCATGAGCACCCTCGTCCTGCTCACCCTCACCGGCCTGGGCCTCGGCGCCCTCTACTTCCTCATCGCCAGCGGCCTGTCCCTCATCTTCGGCCTGATGGACGTCCTCAACTTCGCCCACGGCGCCCTCGTCACCGCCGGTGCCTACGCGGCCTGGCGCCTGACCGGCCACCTGCCGTTCGCCGTCGCCGTGGCAGCCGCCGTCGCGACCGGTGCCGTCCTCGCCGCGCTCATCGAGACCGTCCTCATCAGGCCCCTGTACTCCCGCCCCAAGGACCAGATCCTGGTCACCGTCGGCCTCGGCCTCGCGCTGCCGGCCCTCGTGCAGGGCATCTGGGGTGCCGACGCCCGCCAGCTCCAAGCGCCGAAGCAGCTCACCGGGACCGTGAGCCTGCTCGGCGCGAAGGTCCCCACGGACCGCTTCGTCCTCATCGCCGCCGCGATCGTCGTCCTCGCCGCGCTCAAGCTGTTCCTGGCCAAGACTCGATACGGCCTCGTCGTCCGCGCCGGCGTCGAGGACCGCGCCATGGTCACCGCGCTCGGCATCGACGTGCGCAAGGCCTTCACCCTCGTGTTCGCGATCGGCGGCGCGCTGGCCGGGCTGGCCGGTGCCCTCGGCGGCGTCTACTTCGGCAGCGTCTCGCCGGATCAGGGCACCTCGCTGCTGGTGTTCGGGTTCGTGGTCGTGGTGATCGGCGGGATGGGACGGACCGACGGGGTCGCGCTCGCCGCGGCGGCCGTCGGGCTCATCCAGCAGTTCACCAACTACTACGCCGCGTCCGGCCTCGGCGACTTCGCCGCGGTCGCGATCCTCGCCGTCGTGCTGCTCGTGCGCGGAAACGGGGAAGGCATCCAAAGGATCATCCGGAGGACCGCGTGAAGCGCCACGTCAAGCACCTGATCCCGGTCGCGGTCCTCGCGGTCCTGCTGAGCCTGCCCTACTCGACGCTCCAGATCCCCGGCGTTTTCGACGGCGCCGTCAACACCCCCGGATCGCTGCAGCTGCTCGCACTCTGTCTGCTCTTCGCCGGTCTGGCCGTCGGCTACGACCTCCTGTTCGGCCGCCTGGGCCTGATGTCGTTCGGCCATGCGCTCTACGTCGCCATCGGCGCGTACAGCGCGGAGCTCGCGATGAAGAACCTGCACCTGCCGCTCGCCGAAGCCACGCTCTTGGCGATCGCCATCGCCGCGGCGGTCAGCACCCTGCTCGGCGCGGTTTCGCTGAAGGGTGTCGGAAATCTCGGCACGGTCGGCTTCGCCATGGTCACCCTGGCCTTCGCGCAGGCCGGCTCCATCCTGGTCGGCCGCGACCCGAAGACCACCGGCGGCGAGGAAGGGCTCCCGCTGAGCACCGACAAGGTGCCTTCGGCGTTCGTCGGCGTGGTCAACACCGTCAACCTGTACTGGCTGGCGCTGGCCTACCTCGTCGTGGTCTGCGGCGTCGTGTGGTGGCTGACCGGGAGCCGGATCGGCAGGGTCTGGCAGGCGATCCGCGACAACGAGCGGCGCGCCGAGGTCCTCGGCCTGAACCCGTTCGGCTACCAGCTCGGCGCGTTCGTGCTGGCCGGGACGCTCGGCGCGGCCGGCGGCGTGGTGCACCTGCTGGTCACCGCCGGCGCCACCCCCGAGACCACGACCACCGACTTCACGCTGGCGCTGCTGGTGATGGTCGTGCTCGGCGGATCGGGCACGCGCTGGGGCCCGGTGCTCGGCGGCGTGCTCTACACGCTGCTGGACCACCGGCTCGGCGCGGTCGCCACCTCGGACTCGGTCGCGAGCCTGCCCGCGGTGCTGCGGATCCCGCTGTCGCAGCCGCTGGTGCTGCTCGGCGTGCTGTTCGTGCTGGTGGTCTACGCGGTCCCCGGCGGCCTGGCCGCGCTGCCGCGCCGGCTACGCGGCGGGGGAGGCGGTCGCCGTCCCCGACGAGAGCGAGGCGAACAGCACCGGCTCGGCGTGGTCGAGGGCGAAGCGCACGGCACCCATCCCGACCGCGTCGCCTCCGAGCTCTGACACCCGCACGTCCGGCGGATACAGGCAGACCTCGCGGAGCAGGGCCCTGATCGGCTCGGTGAGGCGCTCGCCGGTCTGGGCCAGGCTGCCGCCGATCACCACCAGGTCCGGGTCCAGCGGCGTCACCAGGCTGACCAGCCCCTCGGCCAGCCCCCGGGCGAAGGCCTCGAACGCCGCCGCGGCCCGGTCGTCGCCGCCGGCCGCGCGCTCCATGGCGAACAGCGCGGCCTGCGACGGCGCCCGCAGCTCGCCCGGGTCCACGGCCATCGCGTAGCCGATGACGTGCTGGAACGCCGCCCAGCGGCTGTTCGGATGGCCGCCGAGTTCGCCGGCGGCGGCGTGCGAGCCCCGGTAGGGCACCCCGCCGAACAGCAGGCCCAGCCCGATGCGCCGGCCGGTGTGCAGATACAGCACGTTGTCGTGCTCCGACGCGGCGCCGCGCCAGTGCTCGGCCAGCACCGCCAGCCGCATGTCGTTCTCGACGAGCACCGGGACCGGCAGGCGTGAGGCCAGCTCGGCCTGCAGGTCCACCCCCGACCAGTCGGACAGCGCCACGCTCTTGAGCACCCGGCCCGCGTTGTCGATGACGCCGGTGGTCCCGACGCCGACCGCGGCCAGCCGGCCCACCGGCACGCCCGCCGCGTCGGCCGCCCGCTCCAGCACCCGCCGCACGGCCTCCAGCCGCTCGCCGGCCGGCAGCTCGGGGCTCAGGTGCTCCGCGGCCCGCCCGACCACGTTTCCGTCCAGATCGGCGACCATCGTGGTGACGCCGGAGCCGCCGACCGCGACCCCCGCGACGTGCGCCGCCGCCGCGCGGAAGAGGTAGCGCCGGGCCGGGCGGCCGCGCTGGCCGTCGGCCACCGCCCCGGCCTCCTGCACCCAGCCGTGCCGCTGCAGCGAGTCCATGATGACCTCGGTCGTGGCCCGGGACAGCCGCGCCGCCCTCGCGACCTCCGCCAGGGTCGGCGTCCCGGTCTCGCGGAGCGCGCGCAGCACCGCCGCCTCGTTCAGGCTCCGCAGGAAGCTGCCGTCGCCGCTGGTCCGTCGCATGGCGGCCATCTTAGGCGGCCGGAGGCGGGAACGGCAGGTATTTATATCGATCGCTGGTATAAAGATGTCCGAGTCCTCCCGATCGGTGATCACGGACCGGTCTCGGAACGGGCACTTTTTCGCGTCTCGTGCGTGACCCTGCTCGATTAACACTGGTCTCAAGCAAAAACGGCGGCTAATGTCCCGGGTCACGGGAGGCCCGCCTCCCGCCCCCACCCCTCACAGCCCTCTGACAGGCGGCTATGCCTGCCGTCGGCGCACGAAAACGTTGGGAGACGCGGATGTTCCGAAAGGTGTTGGTACTGGCCGTCGGCGGGGCCCTGGCCCTGGCCGCGACCGGCTGTTCCTCCTCGAAGTCCGCCTCCGCCGGGAAGGCCGAGACCGGCCCGGTCACCCTGACCTACGGCATCTGGGACCCCAAACAGAAGCCGGCGATGCAGGAGATCGCCGACGCCTTCCACGCGTCCCACCCGAACATCACGATCAACATCCAGCTGACACCGAACGCCGACTACTGGACGAAGCTGCAGACCGCGGCCGCCTCCGGTACCGCCCCGGACGTGTTCTGGATGAGCACCACGCGCATCGGCCTGTACGCCGGCCAGAAGCAGCTGCTGTCGCTGTCGGACAAGCCCGGCTTCGACAACAGCCCGTTCCCGAAGTCGCTGAACGACGTCTACACCCTCGACGGCAAGCAGTACGGCATGCCGAAGGACTTCGACACCGTCGGGCTCTGGTACAACAAGAAGCTTTTCGACGCCGCCGGGGTTAAATACCCGACCGCCGCTTGGACCTGGCAGGACGTCATCAGCGCGGCCCAGAAGCTGAACGACCCCGGCAAGGGCGTGTGGGGCATAGCCTCCCCGGACTGGACGCAGGAGAACCTGTACAACACCATGCTCCAGGCCGGCGGCCAAGCCATCACCCCGGACCACAAGAAGTCCGGGTTCGACGACCCCAAGAGCCTGGCCGGACTGCAGTACGCGCTGGACTTCGTCACCAAGTACCACGTCTCGCCGACCGCGCAGCAGATGACCGACACCCAGCCGGACCAGCTGTTCGCCTCCGGCAAGGTGGCGATGTTCGCCGACGGCGACTACGACATGCCCGAGTACAAGGCGGCCGCCGGCCTGGACGCCGACGTCGCGCCGTTGCCGGCCGGCCCGGATGGCAAGAAGGGCACGGTCATCAACGGCCTGGCGAACGTCATCTACGCCAAGACCAAGCACGCGCAGGCCGCCTGGGAGTTCGTGAAGTACCTCGGCACCAAGGACGCCAACGAGGTCCAGGCCAAGACCGGCACCGTGATCCCGGCCTACAACGGCCTGTCCGCGACCTGGGTGGCCTCGACCCCGCAGTACCACCTGCAGTCCTTCATCGACCAGCTCGACGTCGCGGTGCCGTATCCGGTCTCGAAGAACACCGCGGCCTGGACCACGCCGATGCAGACCACGCTGGACCAGATCTGGGGTGGCAAGCTCGATCTGCAGACCGGCGCCAAGCAGATCGCGGACCAGATGAACGCCTCGCTGGCCAAGGAGTAGCCGGTGTCAGCCACCGAATCCCCCTCCGTCGCCGCCGGAAAGGCGGCGGCGGGGGCCGGCCCGGAGCGCGGGCCGGCCCGGCGGCCGGTCGCCGCTCGGCGTCCCCGGTTCTCCAAGGCGCACATGAAGGAATGGGCTTGGGGCTACGCGATGATCGCGCCCCTGTTCCTGGGCCTCTCGCTGTTCTACCTGTGGCCGATCGTGCAGTCCGCCTACTTCAGCTTCACCTCGTGGGGCGTCTTCGGCGGCCGGCAGTGGGTCGGTCTGAAGAACTACAGCTCGTTCATGTCCGATCCGCAGCTGCCGCGCGCGGCCTGGAACACCGTCAAGTACTCGCTGATCGTCCTGGTCGGCATCCCGCTGTCGATCGTCTTCGCCGCGCTGATGAACCAGGTCAGCGGCAAGTACGCGAGCCTGTACCGGATCCTGTACTTCATCCCGGTGGTCACCATGCCGGCCGCGGTCGCGATGATCTGGCGCTGGCTCTACAACGGCGACTACGGGCTCATCAACTACCTGCTGTCGCTGATCGGGATCCACGGCCCGCACTGGGTGTCCGACGACCGGTACACGGTCTGGGCCATGGGCCTGGTCGGCATCTGGAGCTCGCTCGGCTACAACATGATCATCTTCGCCGCGGGGCTCAAGAACATCCCGCGCCAGTACTACGAGGCCTCCTCGCTGGACGGCGCGGGCCGGGTCCGGCAGTTCTTCTCGATCACGCTGCCCCTGCTGAGCCCCAGCATCTTCTTCGTCTCGGTGCTGTCGGTGATCGGCGGCCTGCAGATGTTCGACATGGTCCTGCTGATGCTCGGCAAGGCCAATCCGGCGCTGGCCGGCAGCAAGACGATCGCCTACCTCTTCTACGAGGACGCCTTCGTCACCGGCAACCAGGGCCTGGCCGCGGCGATCGCCGTGGTGCTCACGCTGGTGCTGCTGGTGCTGACCGCGCTCCAGTTCCGGCTGCAGAAGAGGTGGGTCCACTATGGGTAGAACACAGCGACTGTGGCCGGTCCACGTGATCCTGGTCGTCGGCGCGGCGGCGATGGTGGCGCCGTTCCTGTGGCAGCTGATCACCTCGCTGCAGACCACCGGCGAGACCACCAGCGTCCCGCCGCACTTCCTGCCCTCGTGGCAGTGGTCGAACTACAGCCAGGTCTTCCACGACACGAAATTCGCCCAGCAGTTCCTGAACTCGGTGCTGCAGACCGTGGTGCGGGTCGTGGCGCAGGTGCTGTTCTGCTCGATGGCGGCATACGCCTTCGCGCGGCTGCGCTTCCCGGGCCGCAACGCGCTGTTCCTGGTCATGCTCGCGGTCCTGATGGTGCCCAGCCAGGTGTACCTGCTGCCGCAGTACCAGCTGGTGCAGAACCTGGGCCTGCTCAACACGCTGTCCGGCGTGGTCCTGCCGGGCCTGTTCAGCGCCTTCGGCACGTTCATGCTGCGGCAGTTCTTCCTGTCGCTGCCGAACGAGGTCGAGGAGGCGGCGCGGCTCGACGGCGCCGGCACCTTCCGGATCTTCTGGTCCGTGATGCTGCCGCTGGCCAAGCCCGGTCTGATCTCGATGGGCGTGCTCACAGTGCTGTGGTCGTGGAACGACCTGCTGTGGCCGCTGGTCGTGGTGAACGACGACGCCAAGATGCCGCTCACCGTGGGCCTGTCCACGCTCCAGGGCGAGCACCTCACCGAGTACCCGCTGCTGATGGCCGGCTCGCTGCTGGCCAGCCTGCCGATGATCGTGCTCTTCCTGGCCGCGCAGCGCCGCATCACCGAGGGCATCGCCCTCACCGGCACCAAGTAAGACCTTGACGAAAGGCACATTCTGCTGTGAGCAACCTGCGCTTCGGTGTGATCGGCCTGGGCCTGCGCACCTCTCTCGCCGTCGCGGCGCACCAGCCGGACCGCGGCTTCGAGGTCGCCGTGCTCTGCGACACCGATCCCGCCGCGCTGGCGAGAGCCGTCGAGCGCGTCGGTGTGACCGAGCCCGTCGCCGACACGACTCGCGACTACCGCAAGCTGCTGACGCGGCCCGACATCGACGCCGTGATCATCATGACGCCGGACGACACCCACGAGGCGATGGCCGTCGAGTGCCTGCACGCGGGCAAGGCGGTCTACCTCGAGAAGCCGATGGCCATCACCATCGAGAGCTCCGACGCGATCCTGCGCGCCGCGTACGAGACCGGGACCCGGCTCTATGTCGGCCACAACATGCGGCACATGGGCGTCGTGCGGACGATGCGCGACATCATCGCGCGCGGCGACATCGGCGAGCCGAAGACCGTGTGGGTCCGGCACTTCGTGTCCTACGGCGGCGACTACTACTTCAAGGACTGGCACGCCGAGCGGGACCGCACCACCGGACTGCTGCTCCAGAAGGCGGCGCACGACCTGGACGTCGTGCACTGGCTCGCCGGCGGCTTCACCCAGCGGGTCAGCGCGTTCGGCGACCTGATGGTCTACGGCGGCCTGCCGCGGCGCCAGGAGGGGACGCCGCGGCCGGCCGGCTGGCTCAAGGAGTTCGACTGGCCGCCGACGGCGCGCCGCGACCTCAACCACCGGATCGAGGTAGAGGACGTCTCGGTGATGAACATGACGCTGGACAACGGCGTCATCGCCGCCTACCAGCAGTGCCACTTCGCCCCGGACTACTTCCGCAACTACACGGTGATCGGTACCGAGGGCCGGCTGGAGAACTTCGGCGACTCCCCCGGCGACCAGGTGAAGGTCTGGAACACCGGCCCGACCGGCTATCGCGCCGACGCCGACATCGCCTACCGGGTCCCGGACGCGGCCGGCAGCCACGGCGGCGCGGACGGCGCGATCATGGCCGAGTTCGCCCGCTTCGTCCGGGACGGCGGGGCCACCGACACCTCGCCGGTCGCGGCCCGGATGAGCGTGGCCGCCGGCTACATGGCCACGCTGTCGCTGCGCGACGGCGGTACCCCGCTGGAGGTCCCGCCGCTGGATCCGGCACTGATCGAGTACTTCGACCGGGGGCAGGTGCGCTGAGGGCGTCCGCACCGGGTGCGGGTTCGGACCCGCACCCCGCCGTTCCGGTCGGGAGCGGGGCGCTGCGCTATAGCAGGGCCCTGACCGCCTCGGCGACCGCGGCGATCCCGCGGTCGCCGAGCAGGATCGAATAGTGGTTGGTGCCGGGGACGAAGCGCACGTCCACCCCGGCGTCGGCGAGCTTCGCCGCGGCCACCAGCTCGGCGGAGTAGAGGCCGACGGGCTCGTTGAGCAGGCCGCGCTCGGCATAGAGGAACGTCGCCGGGACCGGCAGACGGTGGATGGCGCTGATGACTTCGGGATTCTGCAGCTGATCCGCCGCGTCGCCGCGCACGGCGTCCAGGATGCCGGACGAGCGCAGCTCCGGTTCGGCGCCGATGATGTCGCGCAGCAGGTAGGCCTCGACCTCGGGCGTGTAACCGCCGTCCTGGAACGAGGGATGCGTCCGCCACGGCTTGAGGAACTCCTCGCGGCTGGCGTAAACGGTGCGCAGCTTGGTCATCGCCGGGCCGAGCAGGGCGTCGAGAAACTCGTCGAAGTCAGTGTCCTCGGGCAGCGGGAAGCCCAGGCCGCCGTCGACGATCACCGCGCCGCCGAACCGGTCCGGATGCCGCGCCGCCGCCGTCGCGACCACCCAGCCGCCCATCGAATGGCCCAGGAGCGTCGCGCGCTCCACACCGAGCTCGTCGAGGGTACGGACCAGGTCGTCGGCGTGCGCGGCCATCGAGTACGGACCGCCGACCTCGCGGGAGCGTCCGCGGCCGCGCAGGTCCGGCGCGACGAGGTCGACCTCCGGCAGCGCCTCGGCCAGCGGTGCGAACGCCAGGCCGTTGGCGGTGATGCCGTGCGCGGCGAGTACTGTGGGTATCCGTTCCGTTACTTCGGGTCCTGGCCACCGGGTCACCGTGTACGAACCGGCACCTGAGGGGAACTCGATCTCCACACTCTGTCGCATCCCGCCAGGTTCTCCGCTGCTGGTGGACTTGGCAATGGGGCGCGTCACCACAGGTGTGCCGCCGAGTGTGGAGATGCGGGACTGAATATCGCGTCTGCTGGTAGCGGAGAGGTGTTACACTAGAGGAGAAGCAAAACGGCGCGGGGTGGAGCAGCTCGGTAGCTCGCTGGGCTCATAACCCAGAGGTCGCAGGTTCAAATCCTGTCCCCGCTACCAACGAGGCCCCTCAGATTTCTGAGGGGCCTCGCGTTATTTCTGTACCTCGAGGTCTTTGCGTGCCTCGAGTTCTTTCTGCGCGGGAGCCGACGTGGTGCGCGAACCGGAAGCCGAGATGAGCATCGTCACGGCCCTCGTCCGCTCGGCCTTCCTGGTCGACGCCACCTATGAGCAGACGGCCCGCAAGCACCAGCTCACCTCCCAGCAGGGCCAGCTGCTCTGTGTCCTGATGGGCCGGCCCGGCGAGGGCTTCGGGATGGGCGAGCTGGTCCGCACCCTCGGCCTGGCCAAGTCCAGCCTCACCGGCCTGGTGGACCGCTCGCTGCGCCGCGGCCTGGTCCGCCGCGAGTCGGACAGCACCGACGGCCGCGCGGTCCGCGTCTTGCTCACCCCGGAGGGCGAGAAGCTCGCCGAGGAGTTCTACGACGAGACCGTGCAGCGCGTGGCCGAGCTGCCGGGCATGCTCTCGGAGCGGGAACAGGAGCAGCTGGCGGGGCTGCTCGCGCGGCTGGTGTCGGGCAACCAGGTGCCGGTGGTGTTCGGGGACGACTTCACCTGCGACCGCCAGGACTGAGGTGACACGCCGACGCCCGGCCCAATGGGGACGCGGCGGCCGGGCACGGTGACACGGTAAGGACCGTGTCCGAGAGCCCGCCGGCATCCGCCTCCGCCGACAGCCCGGCCGAGCGGCCCGACGACCGACCGGACACCGCCGCGCCCGATCAGAGCCCGGACCGGTTGATCGCCTTGTCCGACGGGATCTTCGCGATCGCGATGACCCTGCTCGTCCTGAACATCTCCGTGCCCTCCGGCCTGGACCACGCCCACTTCCGCAGCTCCCTGCACGACACCTGGTCTGCGATCGGCGCGTATGCCCTGACCTTCGCCATCACTGCGGGTCGCTGGCGAGACCACCACCGCATCTTCCAGCTGGTCCGCCGGACCGACACCGCCGTGGTCCGCCTGACCCTGGCGCTGCTCGGGATGGTGGCGCTGCTGCCGTTCCCGACCGCGCTGCTGTCGGAGTACGGCGGGACCGAACCTCTGGCGATCCTCTACTACGCGGCCACGATGGGCGTTCTCAACATGCTGCAGCTCGCCCTCTTCCTCGCCGTCCGCGCCGATGAGCGCCTGCAGGCCCGCACCATCTCCGACCGCCTGGTCCAGGCCATGGTCTTGGACTTCGGCACGTCGACGGTGATCGCGGCCCTGGCGATCGTGGCCGCCTTCACCGCCTCGCCCACCGCCGGTCTGCTGATCTGGCTCGCGGCGATCCCCGCGGGCCTCGCGGCGCAGCGGCTCCGCAGCGGCGCTTGACCGGTCCCGAACGGAACCGCCGCCACGGGGCGCGCTCCGGCGGCCGGCTCGTTCGCACCGCGAACCAAGCGCCTGGCCAGCGCCCTTTCCGTACCCTAAGAGCAGGCCGGTAGCGGCCCGGTGGGGTTAACCCCACCGCCGGACACCTGGTGGCTCCGTGGCGGTGGATCCGCGGCGGCTGGCAGCCTTTATCACGTCGATCGACAACCGACCTAGCTCCAGCCGAAGCCACCTGAGGGGAAGATCATGACAACGGCAGCAAACGCCGCGGTCACCCACCGCACCGTCGGCACCGCCGCCCGCGCCCAGGCCGTGACCAAGCGGTACGGCCAGGGGGAGACCGCGGTCGTCGCGCTCGACCGGGTCGACGTCGACATCGAGCGGGGCCGTTTCACCGCGATCATGGGCCCGTCCGGCTCCGGCAAGTCCACGCTGATGCACTGCCTGGCCGGGCTGGACGCGGTCAGCGCCGGCAAGATCTGGATCTACGGCCGCGACGGCGTGGCCAGCGAGCTCACCGCGATGAAGGACAAGGAGCTCACCAACCTGCGCCGGGACCGGATCGGCTTCATCTTCCAGTCGTTCAACCTGCTGCCCACGCTGAACGCGGCGGAGAACATCACGCTGCCGATGGACATCGCCGGCCGCAAGCCGAACAAGGCGTGGCTGGACCGGGTGATCGGCACCGTCGGGCTGGAGCCCCGGCTCAAGCACCGCCCCAGCGAGCTGTCCGGCGGCCAGCAGCAGCGCGTGGCCGTGGCCCGCGCCCTGGCCGGCCAGCCGGAGATCATCTTCGGCGACGAGCCGACCGGCAACCTGGACTCCCGCAGCGGCGCCGAGGTGCTCGGCTTCCTGCGCCGCTCCGTCGACGAGCTGGGCCAGACCTTCGTCATGGTCACCCACGACCCGTCCGCGGCCGCCTACGCCGACCGCGTGCTGTTCCTGGCCGACGGCCGGATCGTCGACGACATGGGCGCGCCGACCGCCGACAAGGTCCTGGACCGCATGCGGCAGTTCGACGCCCACGGCCACGCCGCGCACGACCAGAGCCTGCGCGGCGACGCGCACCAGCGCTGAGCCGGCCGGGGGGTTTTCGATCATGTGGAAGGCATCCCGCCGCAACTTCTTCGCGCACAAGGGCCGGCTGTGGCTGTCCCTGGTCGCCGTGGTGCTCAGCGTGGCGTTCGTCACCGGCACCCTGATGTTCACCTCGACCATCACCACCACCTTCGACCGGCTGTTCGCCACCACCGCCTCGGACGTCTCGGTGGCGGCCAAGACCGACAAGGACGCGCTGCCCGGCGCCCCGGAGCAGACCGTCTCGCAGTCCGTGCTCGACACCGTCAAGACCCTGCCGGGCGTACAGGCCGTCTACGGGGACATCACCACCGAGCGGCTGGCCGTGGTCGGGCCGGACGACAAGTCCATCTCCAACTCCGCCGGGGGCCCGACGGTCGGCGCGAACTGGTACGCCACGCCGCACCCGGCGGTGAACCTGACCTCCGGGCGTCCGCCGGCCGGCCCCGGCGACGTGGTCGTCGACGCCGACACCGCGGCCAAGAAGCACCTGGCGCTCGGCTCGCCGCTGCGCATCGTGACCGGCACCGAGGCCGGCACCTTCCAGGTCACGGTCAGCGGCATCGCGACCTTCCGGACCACCAACCCCGGCGAGACGCTGTTCTACTTCGACACGAACACCGCGCAGACCAAGCTCTTGGGCCGGGCCGGGGTCTTCACCGGCGTGAACCTGGACGCCAAGCCCGGTACCGCCGATGACACGCTCAAGGCCGAGGTGTCGGCCAAGCTCGGCGCCGGCTACGACGTGAAGACCCGGGCCGAGCAGGAGGCCGACGGCCGCAACAGCGTGGGCTTCATCGGCTTCATGAAGTACGTGATGCTGGGCTTCGCCGGGATCTCGCTGATGGTCGGCGCGTTCCTGATCGTCAACACCTTCCAGATGCTCGTGGCGCAGCGTACCCGGGAACTGGGCCTGCTGCGGGCGCTGGGCGCCAGCCGCCGGCAGGTCAACCGCTCGGTCCGGTTCGAGGCGCTGCTGCTCGGCGTCATCGGCGCCACCCTCGGCATCGCCGCCGGCGCGGGGCTGGCCTACGGCCTGATCGCCGTCATGAACGGCGTCGGCATGAACCTGCAGGCCTCGGACATGACCGTGACGGTGCCCGCGGTGGTCGCCGGCTACGCGGTCGGCGTGCTGGTCACCCTGCTCGCGGCCTGGATCCCGGCCCGCCGCGCGGCCCGCATCACGCCGATGGCGGCGCTGCGTGACGCCGGCACCCCGGGCGACCGCCGGGCCTCCTGGATCCGCAACGGCATCGGCCTGGCCATCACCGGAGGCGGCGCGGCCGCCCTGGCCGGCGGCGCGGTCAACGGCGCCACCGCGGCCGGCGGCCTGCTGCTGGGCCTGGGCGTGCTGGTCACCCTGATCGGCGCGATCCTGCTCGGCCCGCTGCTGGCCGGCGTGGTGATCCGGGTGCTCGGCGTCTGGATGCCGGCGGCCTACGGCTCGGTCGGCACCATGGCGCAGCGCAACGCCCTGCGGAACCCGCGCCGCACCGGCGCCACCGCCGCGGCCCTGATGATCGGGCTGTCGCTGGTGTCCGGTATGGCCGTGGTCGGCTCCTCGCTGGTGACCTCGGCGACCTCGGAGATGGACAAGAGCGTCGGCGCGGACTACATCATCACCACCAACGGCGGCCTGGTGATCACTCCCGAGGTGCTCGCCAAGACCCAGACGACGCCGGGCCTGGCGCACGTCACGGAGAACAAGTTCCTGACCGCCACGGTCTCGGGCACCTCAGGCGACGGCAAGATGGAGATCTCGGCCTCCTCCTCGACCCTGGTCCAGGACTTCGACGCCGCGACCACCTCCGGCTCGCTGTCCGACGTGTTCACCAAGGAGGGCATCGCGATCCCGGCCGCCGAGGCCAAGACCCGCGACGCGAAGGTCGGCTCGGTGCTGACCGTCACCTTCCACGGCGGCACGCCGATCAAGCTGCCGGTGCTGGCGATCCTGAGCGACAAGACGGTGTTCAACCACGGCGACGGCTACGTCTCCCTGGACACTCTGAGCAAGTCGCTGCCCGCTGCCGCGCAGCCGAGCGACGAGCTGCTGTTCGCCAAGGCCGACAAGGGCCGGCAGGACCAGGCCTACCAGGCGCTCAAGGCCGGGCTCGCGCCCTTCCCGCAGGTGACCGTGAAGAGCCAGACCGACTACAAGAAGCTGATCCACGACCAGGTCGGCGGGGTGCTGAACATGGTCTACGGGCTGCTGGGCCTGGCGATCGTGGTCGCGATCCTCGGCGTGGTCAACACCCTGGCCCTGTCGGTGGTGGAGCGCACCCGCGAGATCGGCCTGATCCGGGCGATCGGCATGGGCCGCCGCAAGACCCGCCGCATGATCCGCCTGGAGTCGGTGGTGATAGCGCTGTTCGGCGCGGCCCTGGGCGTCGGGCTCGGCCTGGCCTGGGGAATCGCCGCCCAGCGGGTGCTGTCCGGGATCGGTATCAGCACCCTGGCGATCCCGGTCGGGACCATCGTCGCGGTGTTCCTGGGAGCCGCCGTGGTCGGCCTGCTGGCCGCCCTGGCCCCGGCCTTCCGGGCCTCGCGGATGAACGTGCTGCGGGCGATCGCGGCCGACGGCTGACGGTTTGCGGCTGACGGCTGACGGCCGGCGGCTCGCGGCTGACACCGGATATCGGGGGACGGCCCGGCTTCGCTTCGGCGAAGCCGGGCCGTGTTCGTGTCCCGGCGGTGGCTAGCCTTTCCCGCGGACACCTTCAGGAGGGGGACTGACGATGAGCGAATCCGTCCACGGCACCGGGCTGCGGCTGGTTCCGGTGACGCCGGAGAACTTCGACGACGCCGTGGCGGTGAAGGTTCGCCGCGACCAGGAGCACCTGGTCGCGCCGGTGATGAAATCGCTGGCCCAGGCCTACGTCTTCGGGGAGGCTGCCTGGCCGCGCCTGATCCTGAACGGCGAGCGCGTGGTCGGCTTCCTCATGGCGTTCCTCGACGTCGACTGGGCCCAGGGCGCCACCGCCACCCCCGACCTGCGCTCGGGCCTGTGGCGGCTGAACATCGGGCTCGGCGAGCAGCAGCGCGGGCACGGCCGGTTCGCCGTGGAACAGGTCGCCGCCGAGATCCGCCGCCGCGGCGGCACGAAGATGTTCGTCAGCTACCACCCCGGGCCCGCGGGGCCTCAGGACTTCTACCTACGGCTCGGTTTCCGGGCCACCGGCGAGACCACCGGCGGCCAGACCGTCGCGGTCCGCGACTTGACCTGAGGGGACCGGGCGCCGTGCCACGCGCGGCCGGAACGGGGCGGCGGTGGCAAGTCCCCGCCGCTTTGGTGTGACGACCGACCGCGTCTGGCCAAGGTGTACAGCACCGTGCCGAACAGCTGCCATTCCGTCATCCCAAAGCGGGCCTGAGGCCCGCCCGCGCGGCGGTAGCCTGGCAGACGTGACGAAAGAACCGTCAGCCGACAACGTCGTCGGCTGTCCTGTAGGCGCCTCCTCCGATTTCGGCGACGCTGTGCCATTTGGGGAACAAGACACGGTCACCAGCCATCACTTCGGCGAGGAGGGGGCGAAGCTGACCTACGGCTCGTACCTCCGGCTGGAGCAGCTGCTGTCCGCCCAGGTGCTGGAGTCGGATCCGCCGGCGCACGACGAACTCCTGTTCATCACCATCCACCAGGTGTACGAGCTGTGGTTCAAGCAGCTCCTGCACGAGGTCGACGCGGCCACCGCGGCCATGTTCGAAGGCCGGCTGTGGTGGGCCAAGCACCTGCTCAAGCGGGTCGCGACCATCGAGGACGTGCTGATCCGGCAGATCGCCGTCCTGGAGACCATGACCCCGCAGGACTTCCTGGTCTTCCGCGAGCTGCTGTCCCCGGCCTCGGGTTTCCAGTCCGCGCAGTTCCGCGAGCTGGAATTCGCCTCCGGGGCCAAGGACCCGACCTATCTCAAGCGGTTCCGCGGCCTGACCGAGACCGAGCAGAAGCGGCTGGCCGACCGGCTGGAGGCCCCGAGCCTGTGGGACGGCTTCGTGCACGCCGTGGCCCAGGCCGGACTCCCGGCGTCCTCCGAGGACGAGCTGCGCGACTCGCTGCTCAAGGTGGCCCGCGACCGCGACGCCCACGGGGAGCTGTGGGAGCTCTCCGAGGCGCTGCTGGACCACGACGAGGCCGCCGCGCTGTGGCGCGCGCGGCACGTGACGATGGTGGAGCGGCAGATCGGCACCAAGTCCGGAACCGGCGGCTCGACCGGCGCGCCCTACCTGCGCTCTCGTCTGGGCTTGCACTACTTCCCGCTCCTGTGGGAGCTCAGGAGTTTCCTCTAGACGTGACTTTTGGGCGTGTCTGTCGTCATTTTGTGTATGACCGCATGCGCGCCGGGTCATCCCGACAACTTCACACGCAGTAGCGCGAGTCCCCTCGTAAACCACTTAGTCACGCAATGGCGCGCGACAGAATAGAGTTCACACGGCCATGCAGAGCACGTATACGGGTGCGAAACTGGGCAAGCTCGATCAGGCGAAGGCCGACCTGCTGAGCCAGGCGGCCAGACCCGCCACCGACGCCGGGGGCGGCGCCTCCGCGGCGGTCCTGATGCCGGCTCGCGGCGACGGCGCCATGGAGGCCTACCTCGACGAGTACTACCGCCACGCGGCTCCCGAGGACCTGATCGGGACCGCGGCGAAGGACATCCGCTCGGCGGCGCTGTCCCACGCGGCGCTGGCGGCCGCGAGGCCGCAGGGCACGGCGAAGGTGCGGGTGCACACCCCGACCGTGGAGACCACCGGCTGGTCCAGCGGCCACACCGTGGTCGAGATCATCACCGACGACATGCCGTTCCTGGTGGACTCGGTGACCTCCGAGCTCTCCCGGCAGGACCGCGGGATCCACGTCATCATCCACCCGGTCGTGCACGTCCGCCGCGACCTGGCCGGCGACCTGCTGGAGATCCTGGCCCCGGACCAGGACAAGTCCGGTCCGGACGTGACCGTCGAGTCCTGGATCCACATCGAGATCGACCGGCTCTCCCCGCGCGAGGACGCCGACGGCACGCGCTACTCCGAGATCGAGGCCGACCTGCAGCGGGTCCTGCGCGACGTGCGCGAGGCGGTCGAGGACTGGCCGAAGATGCGGGCCACCGCGCTGTCCCTGGCCGAGGACCTGCACCCGGCTTCGGACCAGCGCAAGCCGCCGGTGCGGACCGAGGAGCTGTCCGACGCCTCGGACCTGCTGCGCTGGCTGGCCGAGGACCACTTCGCGTTCCTGGGCTACCGCGAGTACGACTTGACGACCGACGACAACGGCGAGGAGACGCTGCGCGCCGTCCCCGGCACGGGCCTGGGCATCCTGCGCGGCGACCAGCCGATGTCGCAGAGCTTCTCCAAGCTCGGCCCGGACGCCCGCGCCAAGGCCCGCGAGGCCCGGCTGCTGGTGCTGACCAAGGCCAACACCCGCTCCACCGTGCACCGCCCGGCCTACCTGGACTACGTCGGCGTGAAGAAGTTCGACGCCGAGGGCAACGTGGTCGGCGAGCGCCGCTTCCTGGGCCTGTTCGCGGCCCCGGCCTATACCGAGTCGGTGCTGCGCATCCCGGTCGTGCAGCGCAAGGTGCGCGCGGTGCTGGCCGAGTCCGGGTACGACCAGAACTCCTTCTCCGGCAAGGAACTGCTCCAGATCCTGGAGACCTACCCGCGCGACGAGCTGTTCCAGATCCCGACCGCGGAGCTGGCCGAGATCTCGATCGCGGTCTCGCAACTGCAGGAGCGCCGCCGGCTGCGGCTGTTCCTGCGCAAGGAGGCCTACGGCCGGTTCTACTCCGCGCTGGTGTACCTGCCCCGCGACCGCTACGACACCGGGACGCGCCTGCACATGCAGGAGATCCTGATGCGCGAGCTGAACGGCGCGGTCATCGACTACACGGTGCGCAACACCGAGTCGGTGCTGACTCGTCTGCACTTCGTGGTGCGCGTCGCCCCGGGCACCACGCTGGCCGACGCGGACGCCGACGCCATCGAGGCCAAGCTGGCCGCCGCCACCCGCACCTGGGACGACGACTTCGCCGACGCGCTGCTCAACGACTTCGGCGAGGCGCAGGCGCGCGAGCTGCGCGATGCGTACGGCGCGGCGCTGCCGGAGTCGTACAAGGCCGAGGAGCGGCCGGAGATGGCCGTCGCGGACGTCAAGGTCCTGGAGGGCCTGAAGGCCTCCGGCGAGGGCAGCGCGGTGCGGCTGTACGAGGAAGTCGACTCCGTGCCGGGTGATCGCCGGTTCCGCATCTACCGCGTCGGCTCGTCTGTTTCGCTGGCCGAGGTGCTGCCGGTGTTCCAGCGCATGGGCGTCGAGGTCGTCGACGAGTTCCCGTACGACCTGGAGATCGACACCCCGAACCAGCCGGACTCGCGCATCTACGACTTCGGACTGCGCTGCGACCCGGCCTCGATCGCCGAGTACGGCATGGACGAGGCCGCGCGCACGCGCTTCCAGGAGGCGTTCACCGCGATCTGGACCGGCCGCGCCGAGAACGACCACTTCAACTCCCTGGTCCCGCTGGCCGGTCTGACCTGGCGGCAGGTCGTGATCCTGCGCGCCTATGTGAAGTACCTGCGCCAGGGCGGCATGACCTCCAGCCAGGAGCTGGTGGAGTCGGTGGTGGCGAACAACCGCCGGGTGGCCCGCCTGCTGGTGAAGCTGTTCGAGGCGAAGTTCTCCCCGGCGTACTCGCACGAGACGCCGGAGCTGTGGGAGAGCATCGTCGAGGAGATCGAGGGCGCGCTGGACAACGTGCAGTCCCTGGACGAGGACCGCATCCTGCGCTCGCTGCTCAAGGTCATCCAGGCCACGCTGCGGACGAACTACTTCCAGGCCGGACCGGACGGCGAGCCCAAGACCTACGTGTCCTTCAAGCTGGACCCGCACGCCGTCCCGGACCTGCCGGCCCCGCTGCCGAAGTTCGAGATCTGGGTCTACTCCCCGCAGGTCGAGGGCGTGCACCTGCGCTTCGGCAAGGTGGCGCGCGGCGGCCTGCGCTGGTCCGACCGCCGCGAGGACTTCCGGACCGAGATCCTGGGCCTGGTCAAGGCGCAGATGGTGAAGAACTCGGTGATCGTGCCGGTCGGCTCCAAGGGCGGGTTCTACGCCAAGAACCTGCCGGACCCGTCGGTGGACCGGGACGCGTGGCTGGCCGAGGGCGTGGCCAGCTACAAGACCTTCATCAGCGGTCTGCTCGACATCACCGACAACCTGGTCTCCGGCGAGGTCGTGCCGCCGGCCAGCGTGGTGCGGCACGACGGCGACGACACCTACCTGGTGGTGGCCGCCGACAAGGGCACCGCGACGTTCTCCGACATCGCCAACGGCCTGGCCATCGACTACGGGTTCTGGCTCGGCGACGCCTTCGCCTCCGGCGGCTCGGTCGGCTACGACCACAAGGGCATGGGGATCACGGCGCGGGGCGCGTGGGAGTCGGTGAAGCGGCACTTCCGCGAGCTCGGCGTGGACTCCCAGAGCGAGGAGTTCACCACGGTCGGCGTCGGCGACATGTCCGGCGACGTGTTCGGCAACGGCATGCTGCTCTCCGAGCACATCCGGCTGGTCGCGGCCTTCGACCACCGGCACATCTTCCTGGACCCCGAGCCCGACGCGGCGGTCTCGTTCGCCGAGCGGCAGCGGATGTTCAGCCTGCCGCGCTCGTCCTGGGCGGACTACGACGCCGGCAAGATCAGCGCCGGCGGCGGCGTGTACCCGCGCAGTGCGAAGTCGATCCCGGTCTCCGCGCAGGTGCGCCAGGCGCTCGGGCTGGAGTCCTCGGTGCTGCGGATGGCGCCGAACGAGCTGCTCAACGCGATCCTGAAGGCGCCGGTCGACCTGTTCTGGAACGGCGGCATCGGCACCTACGTCAAGGCCTCGTCGCAGTCCCACGCCGAGGTCGGCGACAAGGCCAACGACGCGATCCGGATCAACGGCTCGGAGCTGCGGGCGCGCGTCGTCGGCGAGGGCGGCAACCTGGGCTTCACCCAGCTCGGCCGTATCGAGTACGCGACCAGCGGCGGCCCCGGCAACGCCGGCGGCCGGATCAACACCGACGCCATCGACAACTCCGCGGGCGTGGACACCTCCGACCACGAGGTGAACATCAAGATCCTGCTGGACCAGGCGGTCCACGCCGGCGATCTGACGGTCAAGCAGCGCAACAAGGTGCTGGCCGAGCAGACCGACGAGGTCGCGCGCCTGGTCCTGCGCGACAACATCGACCAGAACATCGCGCTGGCCAACGCGCAGTGGCAGGCCCCGGAGCTGATCGACGCGCACGGCCGGCTGATGCGCAAGCTGGTCAAGGACGGCCTGCTGGACCGGGACCTGGAGTTCCTGCCGAACGACAAGCAGCTGGCCGAGCGCCGCACGGCCGGGCGCGGGCTGACCCAGCCGGAGCTGTCGGTGCTGCTGGCGTACGTGAAGATCGTGCTGGCCGACGAGCTGTTCGCCTCCTCGCTGCCCGACGACCCGTACTACGTCAAGCGCTTGGCGAACTACTTCCCGACCCCGCTGCGCGAGACCTACCGGGGCCTGATGGACTCGCACCCGCTGCGCCGCGAGATCATCACCACCCAGGTGGTCAACGACCTGGTGAACGCCGCCGGCATCACCTTCGCCTTCCGCATGCGGGAGGAGTCGGGGGCCGCGGCCGACCAGATCGCCCGCGCCTACAGCGCCGCGAACGAGGTCTTCGACATGGGCGGCTACCTGACCGCCATCGAGGACCTGGACAACAAGGTCTCGGCCGCGGTGCAGACCGCGATGCGCATGGAGATCCGCCGCCTCACGCAGCGGGCGTCCCGCTGGTTCCTGCAGAACCGCAGGCACCCGCTGGACATCCCGGCGCAGATCGAGCAGCTGCGCGAGGGCGTCCGGGACATCGCCGCGCACCTGCCGAAGCTGCTCAAGGGCCCGCACCTGACCCGCTACCAGGAGGACCGCGAGGACAAGATCATCGCCGGCGTCCCCGGCGAGCTGGCCTCGGCGGTGGCCGGCATGCAGTCCATCTTCGGCGCGCTGGACATCGTGGAGACGGCGCGGGCCACCGACAAGCCGGTCCTGGACGTCGCCGACGTCTACTTCGACCTGGCCGACCGCATGGGCATCGCGGCCATCCAGCAGAAGATCGTGGAACTCCCGCGCGCCGACCGCTGGCAGACCATGGCCCGTGCGGCCCTGCGCGACGAGCTGTACGCCTCGCACGCCGGGCTCACGGCGGCCCTGCTGGCCTCCGGCGACGAGGACGACAACCCGGAGCAGCGCTACGAGGCCTGGCTCGACAAGGACCGCGCGGCGGTGGAGCGCTCGCGCATGGTGCTGGACGAGATCATGGCGACGGAGACCTACGACCTGGCGACGCTGTCGGTCGCCATGCGGACGATCAGCGCCATACTGCGGGCTACGTCGATGTAGTCGGCGGGGCTTGTCTGCACGGCGAGCGGCCGGGACGCGCGATGCGCGTCCCGGCCGCTTCGTGTGCGAGGCGGGTATCGTCGATCTCGAAACGGGGGGACGGGGGATTCGTGAACGTGATGAGCGCTGTGCTGCGGGCTGGATATGTGCGGCCCTGCACGACGTGCAAGCCGGGGCCGGATGGTTCGCTGACAGGTCTCGGCTGGTCTCTGGCGGGTGTTGGGGCGGCGGTGTTGCTGCTCGGGATCGGCGCGTTGGTGGTGGCGTCGCGCTCGGGTGCTGGTTCGGGTGCCGATTCGGATGCCGGTTCGGATGCCAGTTCGGATGCTGACGCGGCGGAGAGCGAGAACTCGAACCCGAACTTGGGCGGAGGGCTCGTCGCGGTCGGCGCCGTCGCCGTCATCTTCGGCCTGATCATCCTGGCGTTCAGCAACTCGCGAATCGAGGACGACAAGAGCCAACTGCGCTTAGCGGCCACGGACCTGGTGTCCGTCGCCGTAGACGGCCCGAACAACTGCAGGCAGCTGTCGGACCTCGAATCGCGGGAGTGGGCATCGCCGTCGGCATCGACAGACTTCGTGCCTGTCACAGCGCACTGCGACGGCTCACCCCGGCAGTATGCGCAGGAGAACACATCGGCCCCGGCGGGTGTGTTCATCCCGATCGAGTACGTGTTCTCGTCGTCCTTCACGGCGAACGGCGAAGTCACGCTCCACGACAAGCAGGACAACCGTTCAATGTGCGTCACGCTGCCGGACACCGATGTCGCCGCCGCCGCGCAACCGAGCCCCAGCACAGACACAGATTCGTTGCCTGCCTTCGACGAAGTGACGGTCGACCCGAGCCCCTACGTCAAGGACGGCGCGTGTCCCGACGCGCCGGTCATTGCGCCTTACTCGCCTTGACCAGCGCTCGGCAGCGTCATCGTCGGTGGCTACGATCTGCGCCGCAACCATCCCGCAGCTACGGTTTCTCCTTCTGCCGCAAGATCGTCTCGAACCCCGCCGCCCGGATCCGGCCCCGCAGATCCTCCGGAGTGGTCCCGATCGCCTTCGCCGCCGCCGACAGCCGCCAGTTGTGCGCTGCGAGCAGCTCCAGCAGGTAGCCGCGCCGGATCTGCGCCTCCGAGAGCCGGAAGGTTTTCAGGTAGGCGATCGCCCCGTCCCCGTCGACGATCGCCTCCCCGATGTGGTTCTCCTCGCCGGGCTTGAACGAGGGCCGGAAGCGCACCAGATCGAACTCGCCCATTTGGTAACCGCGCTCGGAGGTGTAGTCGCGGTCCAGCAGTGCGCCGGCCATCACGTGGTCGTGGAACTCGGCCCATCGCTCGGACTGCGCTTCGGCAGCGGCCCGCAGCTCCGCGAGGCTGGTGATGCCCTCGTCGGTGAGACTCGCGCGGAATTCCCGCACCGGCGGCATCATCAGCGCGTACTGATAGATCAGCTCGCCGAAGTGGTCCAGCACCAACGTCGGATGCAGCTCGCGGTAGTCCTCCGGATGCGGCACGGCGAACGCCGCCGCCAGCGCGTCGGCCGCGTACAGCAGCACGCCGCACTGTCCTTCGTGGATCTCGAACACCTTCAGCGCGTCCTGCAACTCCGTCACCGCCGTGCCGAGATACGAGGCCTCCATACGCGGCGAAAGCCCGTGCCGCAGCACCCGGTCCGACCACTCGCGCCAAGCGATGTCCGGCCCGCCGAAGTGCAGCGTGAGGTAGCCCTCGATCGCGAAGTGCAGCGGCAGGAACCGTGCCCGGCGCTTGCCGAGCTTTTGGGTCATCCGCCGGTGGACTTGTATCGGCATGCCGTGCACATCGGTGCGCTGGTCGACGAGCTGTGTTCCGAACGCCGCCGACTGGCTGGCGTCGCCGTTGTCCCGGTTCCAGTCCGCGACGAAGCCGTGCGGGATGTAGGAGTAGTACGAGACCTTCGGCCCGAGCTTCACCTCGCTCCACCGCGGCTCCTCGGCGTACGCGATCCGGTGCAGCCGCAGGCCCTCGACCGGCTGGTCGCGCAGCAGCGGAACCAGCCGGAGCGCGCCCCAGCTCTGGGACGGTCCGGTGCGCAGGCCGGCCAGATCAATCCTCACCGAGGAACCTCCGCACCCGGCCGTCGAGGTACGCCATCAGCTCCGGCACCCCGACCCGGCCCTGCGCGAACTGCGCCAGCTCGACCAGCAGCGCCAGGTCTTCGGCGTCGCGGATGCCGACCGACGGCACCAGCGGGCTCAGCGCCCGCACGTCCAGTCCTTCGGCGTCGAAGACCGGGTTGACGTGCACGATGTCCACGCGCCCCGCCGGATCCAGCCGCGTGCGCCACACCCGCAGTACTTCGCCGGCCAGCCCGGGAGGGCTGTTGTCCCAGCCGTCGGAGACCACGACGATGCGGGCCGGGGTGGTCTCCAACGCGTCGAGCAGCCGTGTTCCCAGGGGTGTCGCGCCGCTCGGATACGCCAGCAGCGGATCGTCGCGTCCGGACATCCAAAGCGGGGTGTACTGTCCCGGCGCCGCGAGCGCCTCCAGCAGGAAGTGCGTCGCCAGCGCCACGGCCAGCGGCCGTCGGCGTTTCACCGGCGACCCGAACGAGGAGAAGCTGTCGTCGAGGACCGCCGTGACCCGGCCCCACGTCCCCGCGAGCTGATCGGCCTCCCACCGGGCGAAACGGCGCATGCCGTCGGTGAGTTCGGCCCGTCGTGCGGCGCGCTCGTCCAGCGGCATGGCCAGGATGCGAACAGCGAGCCGGGTCAGCCACGGGATCTGGTCGGTCCCGCAGTACTTCGCCTTGCCGCTGATCGGTGCCAGCGGGTCGACCGGCTCCCTGTCGGTGCGCAGCTTCTCCAGCGGTGTCATCTGCTTGCCGATGCGCTCCAGGAAGACTTCGCGCTTGATGCCGCGCTTAGCAGCGAAGCCCTCGGCCACCGTGTAGGGGAGCTTGTAGAGGACGTTGCCGTCGTAGTGCGCCTGACGCCACGTCTCCAGGATCGGCGTCGTATAGGGCTTCCGCTGGAGCGGCCCGAACAGGAAGTCACGCAGTTCGCCGTCGCCGAGGTCTACGTGTGCGTGCTTGAGCCCGGCCTTGAAACCGCTGCGGTACTTGACCGCGTGGTAGGCCGGGTTGTCCAGGCTGGTCATCCAGTCTCGAATGATGGCGCGCGTCCGGCGGTTGTTGACGCCATCGCGCTGCAAAGCTTTGAAGAGACGGAAGACGCGCGGAGGAGGCAGCGTCAACAGAGTCCGCGCTATAAGGCGGCCTTCTATAGCCTTCTGCTCTATAGGGACGTCGCGCGCGTCGCTAAGCAGCCCACGTATAGCGAGCGCGGCGTTGTGGTCGTTGATGCCCAACGCAAGCGTTGCCGCATAGAGCTCGCGATAGTTGACCCGCATGTACTCGTGCAGGAATGCCAGCGACATCGTCTGCCGCCCGGCGTCCTCCGAGAACTCCCGCTGCCCGGTGGACGCTGTCGCGGCATTGACGAAGAGCAGCACGTCCTCCGCCGCCACCACATCGCGCCCGTATGCCTTGATGCCGGTCGGGGAAGGAAGGCGCGAGCTGCGAATCGTTGCTCCAAAGGCAGGTTCCGGAAGTCGCGTCACAAGTCCCGCGACCGGCGCGCCTCACGATACGCGAACGGGAGTGCGGGCGGCTGCGGCATTTTGTGCCGGCCGACGATCGAGGACCGGCCACCGATACAGCGTCCGGATAAGGAGCAGCCTCGGGATCAGTTCTCGACGACGACCGTCGCCGGCTCCCCGCCCAACCGTGCGTCCAGCAACCGCCGCAGCGAGTTCAGCCGCGCCGGGTCCGCATGTCCCTCGGCGACCCACGCGTCGAGCGCGCACTCCGGCGCCAGCGAATCGTGCTGGCAGCCGCGCGGACAGTTCTCCGTGCCCTCGGCCAGGTCCGGGAAGTGGTCGATCAGCCGGTTGACGTCCACGTGGGCCAGCCCGAACGAGCGCACGCCGGGTGTGTCGATCACCCAGCCGCCGGCCTTGCCCGGCAGCTCCAGCGCCAGCGCCGAGGACGATGTGTGCCGCCCGCGCCCGGTCACGGCGTTGACCCGGCCGGTCGCCCGGCTCGCGGTCGGCACCAGCTTGTTCACCATGGTCGACTTGCCGACTCCCGAGGAGCCGACCAGCACCGAGGTCCGGCCGGCCAGCCGCGCCGTGAGATCCTTCGCCCCCGAGGTGTTCGCCGAGACCACTATCGGGATGTCCAGCGGCCGGTACATCTCCAGGACCGCGTCCTCTTCCCACGCTATGACCAGGTCCGCCTTGGTCAGGCAGAGCAGCGGCTCCATACCGGCGTCATAGGCGGCGACCAGGCAGCGGTCGATCATCCGCGGCTGCGGCTCCGGGTCGGTGAAGGCGGCGACGATGACCAGCTGGTCGGCGTTGGCCACCAGGACGCGCTCCACCGGGTCGGTGTCGTCGGCGGTCCGGCGCAGCACGGTCTGCCGATCCTCGACCCGCACGATCCGGGCCAGCGCGTCCGGCGACCCGGACAGGTCCCCGACCAGGCCCACCCGGTCGCCGACCACTATCCGCTGCCGCCCCAGCTCCCGCGCGGTCATCGCCGTGACGGTGCGGCCCTTCTTCCTGTCCGCCACCAGGCAGGTGTAGCGGCCGCGGTCGACAGTGATCACCATGCCGGTCGCGGCGTCCTCGTGCGCCGGGCGGCTCTTGGTCCTCGGCCGGCTGCCCTTGGGGTTCGCCCGGACCCGGACGTCGCTCTCGTCGTAGCTGTCGAGCTTCCGGCCGCCGTTCGCCATCAGCCGCGGACTCCGGTCGGGGCCGGGATCTGGTGGTCCTCCGCCGCCAGCATCGCGGCCCACATCGCGGGGAAGTCCGGCAGCGTCTTGCCGGTGGTGGCGATGTTCTCCACCTCGATCCCGGGTACGACCAGGCCCAGCACCGCGCCGGCGGTGGCCAGCCGGTGGTCGTCGTAGGTGGCGAACACGCCGCCGTGCAGCTTCGCGGGGCGGATCACCAGCCCGTCCGGCTCCTCGGTCACGTCGCCGCCGAGGCCGTTGATCTCCCGGGCCAGCGCGGCCAGCCGGTCGGTCTCGTGCCCGCGCAGGTGGCCGATGCCGGTGAACCGGGACGGCGAGTCGGCCAGCGCCGCGACGGCGGCCAGGGTCGGCGTCAGCTCGCCGACGTCGTGCAGGTCGGCCTCCAGGCCGTGCACGCCGGCCCCGCCGGACACGGTCAGCCCCGCGGTCGTGAGTTCCACACGGGCACCCATCTCCCGCAGCAGGTGCCGCAAAGCGTCCCCGGCCTGAGTCGTCGCGGCCGGCCAGTCGGCGACGGTCACCGTCCCGCCGGTCACCAGGGCCGCGGCCAGGAACGGAGCGGAATTCGACAGGTCCGGCTCGATGCTCCACTCGCGGCCGTGCAGGACCGAAGGGGTGACGGCCCAGCGCCCGGGCTCGGTGGCGTCCACGGTGCCGCCCGCGGCCCGGACGAACTCCACGGTCATGTCGATGTGCGGCTGCGACGGGATCGGCCCGCCGATGTGGCGCACCTCGACCCCGTTCCGGTAGCGCGAGCCGGCCAGCAGCAGTGCCGAGACGAACTGTGAGGAGGCGGTCGCGTCCAGCTCCACCAGGCCGCCGGGCACCTCGCCGAAGCCCTCGACCAGGAAGGGGAAGGTGCCGCGGTCGCCGTCGTCGATCCGCACGCCGAGGTCGCGCAGCGACTGCAGCAGCGTGCCCATCGGACGGGAGCGCGCGTAGGGGTCGCCGTCGAAGTACACCGGGCCGTCGGCCAGCGCGGCGACCGGGGGCAGGAAGCGCATGACGGTGCCGGCCAGACCGACGTCGATCTTCGCCGGGGTCCCGTCCGCGCCGCCGCTGAGCTGCTTCGGGGGCGTGACGCGCCAGAGCGGGGCGTCGAACTTCTCCCCGGCGTCCACCTCGACGCCGAGCGCGCGCAGCCCGCCGATCATCAGCACCGAGTCCCGGGCCCGCAGCCCGCCGGTGATCGTCGAGGGCGAGTCGGCCAGCGCGGCCAGCAGCAACGCCCGGTTGGTCGCCGACTTCGACCCCGGTACGCGGACGCCCGCCGTCACGGGGCGGCTGGCGGACGGCGCGGACCACAGAGGCTTCTCGGCGGAGGTCATGGGTCAAGGCTAGTCGGTGCGGCGGATCACCGCTGGCGGTGTCGCAGGCCGGTCCTTCACCGCCCGAGCACCTTTTCCCTCCGCGTTCGGCCCTGGAGAATCGAATCCTGTGGGCATCCCGTGATTAGCTCGACCACATGTGTGGACGCTACGTGCTGAAAACCGATCCCTCGCAGCTGGCCGACCAGCTCGGCATCGGACAGCCGGAGATGTTCGAGCAGGTCGTGGAGACCTTCGAACCGAACTACAACGTGGCCCCGACCGACCAGGTGGTGGCCGCGATCGAGCGGCGCCCGCGCGACGCCGGGCCCGGTGACGAGGCGGTGCGCAAGCTCAAGGAGGTCCGCTGGGGCCTGGTCCCGTCCTGGGCCAAGGACCGCAAGATCGGGCAGAAGATGTTCAACGCCCGCATCGAGACGATCACCGAGAAGGCGTCCTTCAAGCGCGCCTTCATGAAGCGCCGCTGCATCATCCCGGCCGACGGATATTACGAGTGGTACAAGCCCGCCGGTCCCAAGCCGGTGAAGCAGCCGTTCTTCATCCACGACGCCTCCGGCGACGCCCTGGCCTTCGCCGGGCTCTACGAGCTCTGGCGCGATCCGGAGATCGAGGACAAGGAGGACCCGGCGGCCTGGCTGTGGTCGGCCACGATCCTGACCACCGCCTCGGTCGGCGGTCTGCATCGCATCCACGACCGCATGCCGGTCATCGTCCCGCGCGCGCATTACGATGCCTGGCTGGACCCGGACTACGGCTCCGGCGACGGTGACACCGAGGCCTTGATCGGCCTGCTGGACGCCGGCCGCGATCTGCATCTGGACACCTACGCGGTCTCGCCGGCGGTGAACTCGGTGCGGAACAACGGGCCCGAACTGGTGGTGCCGGTCGAGGCCGAGTGAGGCGGCCCGAGGCCGTACGCAGCTGAGACCTTGAGCCAGGGCTCTTCCTCGCTGTGACAGGGGGTTGGCATGCTCTAGGATCGGCGGGTCTTCTTCCAGCCTCTGCCTCAATAGGCTCACTCTCCGGGGGGACCGTGAGTACACCCACCACGTCTCGCGGTGCGCGCGCGATGACCGCCAAGCGCGACGAACGCCACGCGCTGGCCGACGCGCACCTGCATCTCGACGACGTCGAGAAATGGTTCATCAAACGCGGACTGCCGCATTTCATCGAGAACTACAAGGCCACCGAGGACGTCTTCAACCGCGCGCTGCCGCTGTTCGTCGTCCTGGTCGTCTTCCAGATGGGCCTGGAGCTCACAAGCAAGACCGTGACCTGGAAGGAACGGCTGATAGGCGGGGCCATCGGCCTGGCCGCGGTGCTGGTCGTGATCCTGGTCGCCAACCTGGTCCGGCAGCCGCAGCGCTGGTACCGCTGGCCGCGCAAGATCGGCCCGGCCGAGATCACGCTCCTGGTGCTGCTCGGTCCGGTCGTCGGGAAGGTGGCGGGGGCCAGCTGGGGCGCGGTGGTCGCGGACTTCCTCGCCAACATCGGCGTGCTGGCCCTGGTGTACCTGCTGACCGCGTACGCGATCCTGCCGGTGCTCAAGTGGGCGCTGCGGCACTCGGTCGAGGAACTCGGGAACCTGGGGAACCTGGCGAGCAAGGCGCTGCCGATGCTCGCACTGTTCGGGACGTTCCTGTTCCTCAACGTGGACATGTGGCACATCGCCTCGTCCTTCGAGCATCGCAGCCAGCTCTGGTTCACGACGCTGTTCTTCGCCGGGATCACGTTCCTGTTTCTGATGGTGCGGCTGCCCGGCGAGGTCAAGAGCCTGCAGGGCGACTACTACCTGGAAGCCGTGGTCGCGGCCTCCGCCGACACGCCGCTGCACGAGCACGTCGGCGAGCTCGACGACGAGCTGCCGCAGCTGCGGACCGACCGGCGGCAGCGGGTCAACATGCTGTTCGTGCTGGCGTTCACGCAGGTGATCCAGATCTTGCTGCTGTCGGTCGTGGTGTTCGCCTACTTCGTGACCTTGGGCAAGCTCGCGGTGACCGACGGGCAGATCGCGGACTGGTTGAAGTCGCCTGAGTGCCCGAAGGGTGCCCCGGCTTACAACAAGTACGATGTGGACAGCATCCAGGCGGCGTGCCACTTCACCGAGGAGCAGGCGAAGACCTGGAAGGGAATCATCGATCCCGGCACGCTCTTCGGCTTCTCCGCGCGGATCCCGGGCACCAACATCTTCTTCTCTGAGCCACTGCTGCGCACCGCGATCCTGCTCACCACCTTCTCGGCGTTCTTCTTCGCGGTCTCCGCGGTCACCGACGAGGCCTACCGCAAGGACTTCTTCGAGTCGATCACCGGCCGGCTCGCCAAGTGCCTCACCGTCCGCTGCGGCTACGTGAACCTCTACGAGAAGGCCACCCGCCGCGCGCTCGGTGAGTCCGGCATCGACCCGAAGGCGCTCGACGAGGACCACCGCCGCACGGTCCAGGTCCCGTCGATGGTCGCCGATCCGAACATGCTGACTCAGCAACTCAAGTCGTTCCAACCGAGCGGTGGCTATCTCACGATGACGGATCCGGAACCGGACGAGCCGCTCAAACGGCGCTCGCCCCAGAAGGACTGAGCTCCCTCCACCACAGACGAAGGCCCGGCCCCGCATCGCTTACGGGGCCGGGCCTCTCAACGTTTCACGGGAATCAGGCCACAGTCAGGAACCGATCGAGCACGTTGCACCCGAACTCCAGCGCGTCCAGCGGCACCCGCTCGTCCACGCCGTGGAACATCGCCGCGAAGTCCAGACTCGGGTCGAGCTTCAGTGGTACGAACCCGTAGCCGCGGATGACACCCCGGCCCATGTCCATCACGCCGAACGTCTTGTTGTCGGTCCCCGCCGACAGGCAGTAGGGGACTATCCGCGCCGCCGGGTCCTCGGCCTGCAGCGAGGCCATCATCTTCGCCACGAGCGGCACCTCGAACGGCGCCTCCAACGCGATGTCGTAGTGCGTGAACTCGCGCGTGATGCCGGGCCCGAGCAGCTTGTCGATCTCGGCGAAGTACTCCTCCTCCAGCCCCGGCAGGAAGCGTCCGTCGATCTCGGCGAACGCCCGCTCCGGGATCACGTTCACCTTGTACCCGGCCTCCAGCTTCGTCGGGTTGGCGGTGTGCTGGAGCGTGGCGCCGATGAACCGGGCCAGCGGGCCGATCTTCGCCACCGCGGCCCGGGCCGAGGCCGGGTCCTTCGGGTCGAACTCGACACCGAGCGCCTCGGTGACCTCGGTGAGGAACGTGGTGACGGTGGGCGTCAGTGTCACCGGCCAGTCGTGGCGGCCGACGCGCGCGACCGCTTCGGCGACCGCCGTGACCGCGTTGTCGGCGTTGATCATCGAGCCGTGGCCGGCCTGGCCGCGGGCCTGCAGGCGCATCCACGCCAGGCCCTTCTGCGCGGTCTCGATGAGGTAGAAGCGCAGCTCCGGCGAGACCTCGTAGGAGTAGCCGCCGACCTCGCTGACCGCCTCGGAGACGCCGTCGAACAGGTCCGGATGCTCCTTGGCCAGGAACTTGGCGCCGTGGTTGCCGCCGGCCTCCTCGTCGGCCAGGAAGGCCAGCACGATGTCGCGGCGGGGCTTGCGGCCCTCGCGGAGCATGCGGCGCGTGACGGCGAGCATCATCGCGTCCATGTCCTTCATGTCGACCGCGCCGCGGCCCCACACCATGCCGTCGCGCACCTCGGCGGCGAACGGGTCGAAGGTCCAGTCGGCGGGGTCGGCGGGCACCACGTCCAGGTGCCCGTGCAGCAGCAGCGCGTCGGCGCTCGGGTCCGAGCCCTCGATCCGGGCCACCACGCTGGCCCGGCCCGGTTCGGACTCGAAGATCTGGGGTTCCAGCCCGGCGTCGGCGAGTTGCGCGGCGACGTACTCGGCCGCCGGCCGTTCGGGCTTGACCGGGTTCGACGTGTCGATCCGGATGAGATCGCGCAGGAAGCCGACGACCTCGCCGTAGGGGACTTCTTCGGGATCCGGGGTGCTCGTCATGCTCCAACCCTACGCTGCCCGATCTTCGCCGGGTCCGTGCTCAGGCGGGCGTGGCGGGCGACCGGCGGCTCACCGCAGGGGCTCGCCCAGGAAGGCTTCTTCCCAGTTCGTCGGGGCCAGTTCGCAGTAGCGCATGCTCCGCTTCCGGGAGCGCCAGAGCACCATCGGATCGGGCAGGTCGGCCAGCGCGGCAGTGTCCTTGTCCGGCAGGGCCAGCACGTGCCGCGCCATCGCCGCCTCCTCGCGCGGCATGCGTTGCAAGCCGACGAGGTCTGCGTCGCGGAGGTAGCCCGCGGTGCGGGGGTCGAAGTAGGGGAGCACGGTGGCGATCGTGGTCCACGGCCCGCGCGGCACTGCGGCGTAGGGCGGCCGGGCGCCGCAGTCGCGGAGGACGAGCAGCGGCGCGGCCATGGTCGGCGCGGGCCATCCGGGGTGGCCGGCCGGGCGTCCGGCGGGTTGGACGGCCAGGCGCGCCGCGTCCAGCCCGGAGTGAAGGAGGACGGGATCCCACTCGTCTTGGCGCGCGGTCTCGACGATCACCCGGGCTCCTACCGCGGCGCAGCGCAGAGCCAGTATCTGAGCCAGGTACAGGCTGCCGACCACCGCGGTACTCAGGGTCGTGCGACGGAAGAGGCCGAGCGATACGGGACGGTGCGCCGGGTCGACGCCGATCAGGACGCCGCCGGGGACCGCCGTGGTCCCTTCTCCTCGTGCTTCACCTTCCAGCTGGGGGGAGTCGTAGGTCTGTGCCAGGTCACTGCCGAAGTCCGACCGGTAGTCGCCGTCCGCGAGCGTGGTGGTGCGGTAGCCGGCGAGGGCGAGCTTCGCCGAGGCGGTGCGCGCTGCCTTGTCGAGGGTCCGGTGCGCTCCGGTGATCCCGCCGCCGCGCGCCAGGATCGGACCGGCGGCGCGGGCGGCCAGGGCATGGCGGCGGCTGCCGGGCAGTTCGAGGCGGAACGCCAGCCAGGTCAGCCGGGCTGCGGGGATGGGGTTGGTGCCGAGGCGGCGCGCCACGTCCTGGTTGAGGCTTTGGTACGAGGTGCCGACCTGGGAGCGTTCCGGGAGCCCGGCGCCGGTCGGCTGGACGTGCTGGACCAGGCGGACGTCGGCGAGCCCGAGCAGCGGGTCGGCGCGCAGGCCGGTCAGGATCTGCGGCGGGATCGGGGAGGGCGGGTCGGCGGAGGGCAGGACGGCGTCCAGAGGTTCGATCTCCAGAACGGCGCTGACATGATCGGGAATCGGTGGTTGCGGGCGTTTGCGCCGCCCTTGGTCCGGAGTTCGCCCTTCTAGCCCTGCGATGCTTTCGCGACCGAATCTCAACGTCCGGACCGGCGTGTCGATGACCGCCGTTTCCAACTGCTTTCGACGGGTTCGCAGGCGCCACGCGGCGGCGAGACCGCCCACCACGGCGACTTCGCCCGCGAGCATCAGACCGATGCCAGCGAAGGTCCGCATGAGGACGTATCGTACGGGGAATGGCGACGCGAAAGGAGCAGCTGACCGCGGCAGAGTTCTCGCGGCGCCGGGTCATCGGGGCGCTGTTGCGGCCGGGCGCGGACGGGGTCGGCGAGGGGGCTCCGCGGCCGTTCCGAACGCTGTTCGTCGCCGCGATCGTGGTCGTGGTCGGTCTCGGGACGGCCGGGGTCGTCGGGTACTTGCATCCTCGGTCGAAGTCCGGGTGGCAGAAGGACCTGATCGCCGACGGTTCGGGCACGCAGTACGTGATGCTCAACGGGCGGCTGCACCCGGTGCTGAACTCGACGTCGGCGCAGCTCATGCTTGGTCCCACACCAAAGGTCGCGCAGCCGAAGCCCGCGCAGCTGGCGCCGTATCTGCAGCATGTCGGGTCGGCGGTTGGGCTGACGCAGGTGCCGGGCTTCCTGCCGGCGCCTGGGGATCTGGACCTGAAGGACTGGTCGGCGTGCGTGACGCCGGACGGCAAGACGGTGATAGAGGTCGGGTTCCCGGCCGGCGCGCCCGGAACCTCGGGCGTGTTGTCGAGCTCTGATGCGCTCCTGGTCCAGGACGAGGTCGGGCAGCAGTGGCTGCTCGACGACGGGATGAAGTACCGGGTCGGCGACCGGGCCTCGGTCGCGGCGGCTCTGGGGACCGGCACGGTGAAGCCGCGGCGGGTCCCGGCGGCATGGCTCGGAGGACTGTCGGCGGGCGATGTGCTCGGCGTGCCGACGATCTCTGGGCGATATGGCGGCCCGGACCCGCGTCCTGCACCGCCCGAGTTCAACCGGATCGGCATGTTCGGCCGGACACTCGGCTCCGACGGCTCGGTGGCGGCCTACTACCTGGTCACCGGGGACGGGATCGCGGCGGTGACGCCGACGATGTACGAGCTCTACCGGCGCGATCCGCGGCTCGGGCAGTTCAAGTTCACGGAGAGCAAGCTGGCCCCGGGCACGGTGACGCAGGACATGCTGGTGACTACGGCGGCTTCGCAGACGCTGTCGTGGCCGACCGCCGTGCCGCGCTTCTCGGCGGCTTCGCAGAACGCCGGTGGCGGCGCTGCGGTGTTGTGCGCGACGTTCTCCGGGGTCTTCGACCAGCAGGGGCGCGCGCATGTGGAGCTCGCGGTGCGCGCGGCGCTGCCGCAGTCGCTCGGGACCGGCGGGGGGAGCGTGGTGGTGCGCTCCGGGCACGGGACGATCGTGCGGGAGTCCGGGAGCGACCCCGCGACGGCGCCGGACTACCTGGTGACCGACAGCGGCCTGCGGTACGAGCTGGTCGGTGCGGCGGCGACGCGGTTGGGGTACGACGGGATCGCGTCGTCGGAGGTGCCTCCGCAGTGGTTGCGGATGGTGGCGGTGGGGACGGCTTTGGATCCGGTGAAGGCTGGGTTGCCTGCTGCGGTGGGTTCTTAGGCTTCGTTTTCGCCTGGGCTCCGGTGCTCGGTTCTGTTTTGGCCTCGGCCCAGTCTTCGTTCCAGCGCTGGCTCTGTTTCCAGCGCTGGCCGTGTTTCCGACGCCGGCTCTGTTTCCCGCGCTGGCCGTGTTTCCGACGCCAGCCTTGTCCCCAGCCCTTGCCGATTACCTGTCCTTGCCTCCTGCCACGGTCTTCTCGCGCGCCCCGACTGGCACCCTCGCGTCGTCGCTTGCCGCGGCCTCGGTATCGTCCTCGTGCTCGTCCCACCGAAGCTCCGGCGCCAGCGCCGTCTGCACCAGCACGATCCCGCCCCGCCGCCGCACCAACTGCCCGCGGCCCACCGGCTGCCGACTCGGCCGAGCGCCACCGATCAGCGGTCCCTCCTCCCGGTCGCCTGAGAGCAGCAGCCCGGCGGCGTTCAGATCCCGCAGCTTCTGCAGCACCGGATCGAACATCGCCCGCCCGGCCCCGCCGCTGTGTCGCGCGATCACCACATGCAGCCCGACATCCCGCGCATACGGCAGCAGCTCGACCAGCGGCCCCAGCGGATTCATGGTCGGCGACGCCACTAAGTCGTAGTCGTCGACGAGTACATACACGTCCTTTCCCGTCCGCCAACTCCGCGTCCGCAGCTGCTCCGCCGTGACCTCCGGTCCCGGCAAACGGTCCCGCAAAGCCTCGGCCAGCTGCGTCATCAGCGACAGCGCGGCCGGCCCGGCCACCGCGTACCCGGCGCTGAACTCCTCCGGCACGACTCCCATCAGGCTCCTGCGGTAGTCGATCACCATGAACCGCGCGTCGAGCCGCCCTGCCGAAACCTCGCCGACCAGCCCCGTCGCCACCAGCCGAAGGAAGTTGGACTTGCCGGCCTCGCCTTCTCCGAACACCACGAAATGCGGCTCGGCGTCGAAGTCCAGCGTTACGGGCAGCAGCCGTGCTTCCTCGATCCCGATCACCACGCCCGCGTTCGGCCGTCCGCGCGACGTCAACTCGCCGTAGGCAACCTGCGACGGCAGCATCCGCACGCGCGGTGCCGGCGCTCCCTGCCATGCTCTGGCGATCGCCGCGGCCAATTCCTCCGGCGGTCCGTCCGTCACAGCTCCGAGCGTGTGCAGCTTCTGCCGCGTCACGCCTCGTCCCGGCGCGCCCTGCGGCACCTCGGCCGCGACCCGCCGGTCCATCTCGGACTCCATCGGATCGCCGAGCCGCAGCTCCAGCCGGGTTCCGATGGCGTCCTTCAGCTGCGAGCGGACATCCGCCCACCGACCGGTCGACACCAGCAGGTGCACGCCGAACCCCAGCCCGCGCCGCGCGATGTCGATGACGTCCTGTTCCAGCGCCTCGAACTCGTCGCGGAAGGCCGACCAGCCGTCGATGACCAGGAACACATGCCCCTGATCCACTCCGGACTGCATCCCGCCGGCGGCCTCCCGCCGGTCGAGCAGCCCGACCGCCTCGGCGACCATCCGCCGTACCAGATCGGGATTCGCACGGCCCGCGACGGCGGAGACGTGCGGGATCCCAGCCAGCGGCGCGAGCGTCCCGCCTCCGAGGTCCACCACCAGGAAGCGTGCCTCCGCCGGAGTGTGCGTCACGGCGAGTGCGAACATCAAGGTTCGCAACGCCGTCGACTTCCCCGACCGCGGCCCGCCGGCCACCAGCACGTGCCCGCCGGCGCCGGACAGGTCCAGCACATGCGGGTCCTGGCGCTGGTGCGCCGGCCGGTCGACGATGCCCACGGGGACCCGCAGCTGACCGGTCCCGTTCCAGCGCGTCGCCGAGAGTCCGCGCTCGGCGGTGACCTTGATTCCGGGCAGCAGGTCATCGAGCATCGGCGGCTCGGCCAGCGGCGGAAGCCAGACCTGGTGCGCTTCCGGGCCGAAGCCCGTCAGCCGGTCCACGATCACGTCGAGCACCGTCGTTGGCGGCTTCTGGTCCTCAGTGGCTGGGGTGGCGGTGGCCAGCGCGGTTGCCGACGTCGTCGACTCGCTCAGCTCCAGCGGTTCGGTCATGTCGGCGCGCAGCGCCACGACCGGTGCCTGGTGCAGCGCCGTGAACCAGACCGGCCGCCGGTGGAGCGCGCTGCGCGCCGCCGGGACCACGAGCGGCTTGGCCTTCGCGTAGGGCCCGGACACGTACGCGGCCTTGAAGCGGGTCATCGATTCGGTGTCGAATTTCAGGTATCCGGATCCTGGCACGCTCGGCAGATTGTGAGCATCGGAGACGCCGAGCACGGCCCGCGACTCGGCAGCCGAGAACGTCTTCAGTCCCAGTCGGTAGGACAGGAACGTGTCCAGCCCGCGCAGCCGTCCCTCCTCCAATCGTTGGGAAGCCAGGAGCAAGTGCACGCCGAGCGACCGTCCGATGCGGCCGATCTGCAGGAACATCTCGATGAACTCCGGCCGCGCGGTGAGCAGTTCGGAGAACTCGTCGACGACGACCAGCAACGAGGGCAGCGGAACCAGCTCCGCCCTGCCGCCGCGGGCCTTGTCGTAGTCGTGGACGTTCTTCACGTTCCCGGCACGCTTCAGCAACTCCTGGCGGCGGTTCAGCTCGCCGGTCAGCGCGTCGCGCATCCGGTCGACCAGCGTCAGGTCGTCCGCGAGGTTGGTGATCACCGCGGCGACATGCGGCAGCGAAGCCAGTCCGGCGAACGTCGCGCCGCCCTTGAAGTCGGCCAGGATGAAGTTGACCTGCTCGCTGGAGTGCGTCAGGGCCAGCGCCGCGACCAGGCTGCGCAACAGCTCGGACTTTCCCGAGCCGGTGGCACCGACGCACAGGCCGTGCGGGCCCATACCGCCGAGCGCGGCCTCCTTCAGGTCCAGCACGACGGGCTGGCCGTCCTCGCCGACGCCGATCGGCACGCGCAGCCGGTCGTGGGGTGAGGCTGAGCCACGCTGCCACAAGTTCGGCGCATAGATCTCGGCGGCATCCTCGATCCCGAGCAGGTCGGTGAAGTCCAGTGCCGAGAGCAGCGGCTCGTCGCCGCCCGCGGCCGACAACCGCAGCGGAGCCAGCTGGCGCGCCAGTGCTTCGGCCTGCGCCAGGGTCAGCGTGTCGACGCGGATCGAGAAGGCGCGCCGTTCTTCCGCAGCGGCTCGCCGGTCCGGAAGCTCCACGGTCGCGGTGCGGTCGGGCGCGATGTGCAGTGCCATCTGGTTTCGCTTCGCGCGCGGGGCAGGCTCGTCGGCGACCTCGAAGATCGTCACGCCCAACAAGCCGGCGTCCGAGATCAGCGGTCCGGCCGATGGCGAGGTCGAGACAGAGGTATACGAGTCCGATGATCGTGGCGAGGCCGTGTCGACAATGACGATCACGTGCGGACGGTCGATCAGCTCGACGATCGCCGTGAACCGCGGCCGTTCCGCCAGCAGCTCCTCCAGCCCCGCCTCGGCGTCCGTCGGGTCGTCGTAGATCATCCGCTGCGGCCCGGCAGCGTCCTGCGCGCTCGGGTGCTGGACGTGCGGCAGCCACTTGAGCCAGTCCCAGCGCGGGATCCGATCGCCGTCCGCGACCACGCAGATCTTGAGGTCGTCGGGGGAGTGGAAGGTCACGACCTGCGCGAGCAGCGCGCACACCGCCGACGGGCCCGGCGTTCCGCTCACCACGAGGCGCGCGATCGACCGGAGCGGGATCGCGACCGGCTGGTCCGGCAGCGTGCCGTGGACGGCCAGCAGACGGCGCAAGGCGTCGGCGCACATCGGTTCCAGCTCCTGCATCGGAGCAGTCTCCGGCGGCAGCAGCCGCGTCGCGAGCTGCGCCGTGCCGCGACCGACCCGCACCGTCAGGAAGTCCGGATCGGACTGCCGCCGCTCCCACAGGCGTTCGCGCAGCGCGACCAGGCTCCACAGCGTGTCCGGATCCGGATTCGCATAGCGTGTGGCGGTCTTCTGGGCTCGTGTCGCCGTCGCCACCTCGGAGCGGACGTGCGCGAGGTGCTTCAAGTAGTCGCGCCGGGCGTCGACGAGGCGCCCCTTGCCCCCGTTGCGCTGCCGGACCGTCGTCACCGCGCCGAAGACCAGGCTCGACGCGAACGTCAGCCCGCCGACGATCATCATCAGGGCATTGGCACCCGGCACGAAGAAGAACACCACCGAGCCGAGGCCGGCCACCATCGGCAGCAGGTTCAGGGCCCAGTGTCCGTCCCCGCCCCCGCGCGGCACCTCCGGGGGCGGTTGCAGGGCCACGGTGCCGCTCGGCATTTCCGGCGAGGGGCGGCGCGGTCCGCGGGTGACAGAGGTCGTACTCACCGGTGAAGACTATTCGGAGTGACCGGCTGGCTACCATTACGGCATGACTGCAGGTTCCGGGGTCGCCGGGCGGCCCGCCGCGGTCGGCGGGCACTGCCGGGTCACCGTCGTCGCACCCACCCGTCGCGTGGACGTTGCGCTTCCGGAGGACGTCCCGGTCGCCGAACTCCTCCCGGAGCTTCTGCGGTTGGTGGGCGACCCCCTCCCCACCCCGTCCGCCATCGCCGCCGCCCTGACCGGCTACGTGCTCACCGGCGCGGACGGGGAGGCGCTCGACACCTCGGCCTCCCTGACGGAGCAGGGCGTGCTGCACGGCGGCATCCTCCGCCTGCGGCCCGCCGCCGACGCGCCCGAACCCGCGGTCCACGACGACATCGCCGAAGTCGTCGCCGAGGCGGTCATCGCCGGTGGTTCGCAGTGGACGACGGCCGCCCTGCGCGGGACGGCTCTGGCCGTGGTCGCCGTCGCCTCGGGGCTCGGCGCGGTGGTGCTGTGGTTCTCGAACACGGGGACCTTCCACGGGTGGAACGGCACGATCGCGGGCGTGATCGCGCTGGTGCTGTTCGGCCTCGCGATCTGGCGGGCGCGGTACGACCAGACCGCTGTCGGGCGCGGGAGCTACTACGGGTACGGAGATGGTGCTGGGACGAACGCTCCTCCCGGACCTCCGGACGGCGGCGGCTTTGGCGGTCGCCGCCGTGCACACGATCGAGTGAATCGCACTGATGGCGATCCGCGGTATCTGCCGGCATCGGGCGTCTCTCCATCGCGCGATGGCTCCGGCTATGACGCCTCTGGCTATGTCTCGGGCTATGGCGCCTCTGGCTACGCGTCCGACCACCGCTACTCGCTGGATGATTCGGCCCCCGAACTCGCTGAGACGACTACGAGCTTCGACCTCGCGTCCTTTGCCTCTTCCTCTTCTTCCTCCTCCGAGGTGCCGGATCCACGCCACTCCGCGAACCGTTCCCTCGGCGCCGGCACTGCCACGCGAGCGACGAAGAGCGTCCGTGATGGCGGGCTGGGCAGCCTCGCGGCCTGGCCCACCGTCGCCGAGGCGATGGCGTGGGCGACAGGCGCGCATCACCAGCGTGACTACACGGCGGCAGCTGTCTTGACCGCGTCGTCGCTTCCTTATGCCTTCATCGCTGGAGCAGGTCTGTTGCCTGCCGACGCCGCCACCGGGCATGGCCTCGGACGCGTCCACTTCATCGCAGGGGCCGTCACCGTCCTGGTCGTCGCCTTCGCCGCGATCGTCGGCCTCGGCCGCCGGATCGCTGTACCGGTGGCAGGTGCGACCGTTGGCTTGGTCGCTACGTGCGCCGGAGTCGGTCTGCTGATGACCAAGGCCAGTCCGGTGGCCGGTGTCGCTGTAGCCGCCTCCGTCTGCGCCTTGACCTTTGAGCTCTTGCCCTTCGCCGCGATGGCTGCTGCCCGCTTCGTGATCGAACCTCCGACCAGCGGCGTCGAACCTGGTGACTTCGAGGGTTCTCCGGTCAACAACTATGTGGTCGGGCTTCGCGTAGCTCGCACGCTCGACGTGCTGACCGGCCTTACCGCGGGTGTCGGCACGGTGCTCGTGTTCTGCGTCGCCCTGCTCGTCGTCCCCATCAGCGCCATGCAGACCGGGCCGGACGATCCCCACACCGCGTGGGAGCAGGCGCTCGCGATCCTCGTCTCCGGCGTGACGCTGTGCCGTGCCCGGCTCTTCCGGGAGCGCGTTCAGGTCTTGGCCGTGGCTATCAGTGGACTGGCCGGTTTGGTGATCGCCTTCAGCGCCATGGCTGCCAACGCCGCGCCCGACCTGCGTGCGGCGTGGCTGGCTCCACTCCTGGTCGTGATCGCCTTGCTCGCCCTCGGCCTGGCGTCCATCCGCCCCCGCCGCGGCACGTCGGAGCCGGTCATGCCTCCGCGCTGGGCCCGTGCCGTCGACGCGGTTGAGGGCGTGCTCTTCCTGGCCGTGCTGCCGGTGCTGATGGCCGTGCTCGGCGTCTATGGCGAGGTGCGCAACCTGAAGGGCTAGGCATCGCAGCCGCCGCAGGATCCCGGTCATCGTGCCTCACCGCCGGCACTTCCCACTCTTGCCGTTTCCGGTGCCGCAGTGTCCGGACCTTCTGGATGCCACGGACTCGGCCCGGGATACCAGGCGGGGGTGTCGGTGTACCAGGGCGCGCGGGGACGCTGGAACCGCCGCTGCTCGTTGTGGGCTCTGACCTCCGCTTCCTGCCAACCGTGCTGCCGCTGCCAGAGCTCGTCGTGCAACTCGCGGTGGTGTCGGCGGCACAGCAGCCGCATCTGGTCGACGTCGGTGTGGCCGCCCGCCGCCCATGCGATGTCGTGGTGCGCGTCGCACTCGCGCGGCGGCCGTCCGCACCCCGGCGCGGTGCAGCCGCCGTCGCGCACGGCCATGGCCTCGTACTGGGCGCGCGTCGCTAGCCGTCTCTTGCGTCCCTGCCACAGGATCTCGCCGTCGCCATCCACCAGCACCGCTCGCAAGGCCGCTTCGCACCGCAACATGTGCGCCTCCGCCGCCGGAACAGCGCGCCCCCGCCCCGTCCGCGCAGCCGGCGCTCCCGGCAGCGCCTGGGCCGTATCGGCTCGCATGACGATGGTCATGGTGGTGGGGCCATTGTGGCGCTGGGGTAGGTCACCCGCCCGAAGCCGATCCTCCGCCATGCGCACCAGCGCATCGGCCCTGGCCCGGGCGAGCTCATCGGTCCCGTCGGCCGGCCCGTCCGCACCCCCCTCGCGCTGGTCAGCCAGCGCATCCAACGCCGTCAGCAACGCATCGCCACCGGTCGTGGAGAGGAACCCGCCGGGCAGATAGCCGTCGAGCACCGGCGTCATATGGAACCCGCGCTTCTGCTCCGCCACCCGCGCCCGGTTGAGCACGGTCGCCGGCGCGACGCGATGCGCGGCATCCTCGGCATGCTCCCGCAGCCTCTCGGCCCCCTCGGCCTTGGCCCGCGCTATCAGCACCGCCCGAATCTGATCAACGACCTCATCCGGCTGATGCACAAGAGCGGCAAGAGCCTCCGCAATGATCCTGGCCTGCGGCGCCGAGATCTCCCCGGTCCGCAGCGCATCCTCCGTCGCCGGATCCTTCCGCAACGCCCTGACCGTCGCGATCAGCCGCCCCGCATCCCCCCGCGTCCGCCCCAGGTCGACCATCAGCGCCTTCCTCGCGGCATCAGTGGCCCGCCACGCCACCTCCTCCCGCGTCGTCTCCGGCGTCTGCACGGGATCACCCCGGTCATGCCACGTCCGCACACACCGAATCAGCACCCCCTCCGCCGCCCGCGAAACCCGCTCCGCAGCCCGCGCAACAGCAAGGCTGCCATCGGTGTCGTACGCAAGCGGATCCAGCGCAGCCAGACACGTCGTCGCATCCCTGAGCTGCCGCAGCGAGTCAACCATCGTCGTGTTCCCTTCGACGTGTTTCCCCGCACGCCTGTTCTGACACGATCTACGGTATCTGGCTTAAAACGACTATGTCGGGCAAATTGGTCGTGACGTAATACTCATATAAGACCACTTAACTCAGCCCCCGCTGCCCCGGGCACTCCAACCCTGCGCCGCTCCTCGCGACCTCACCAGCGACCCCGCCTTTCGCCTTGCCCCCTCCGCTACCTCACTTCGTACCTCAGATGGCTTGCTACTTCGCCTCGCCCCACCTGCGCGGTCCGTCTCACCTCGCCGTTGCCACCTCGTCGCCCGTGAGATCCGCCCCAACTTCGCCCCCCAGGCTCGTCTCTCACGGTTCGTCACAGCCTCACTCAGGCCCGCTCAATGTCGCCCTTCACCAACTGCTCTCAATCGCTTCTGCCACGTCCCATCCATCACGGCTCTACGCTCGCCGCCGAACCCACCGCCGCGCCCCAAATACGATCAGCCCACAAACACCTGCCGCACCACCAACCCCAAACAACCATCCCCACCCACCACCGGCGGCCTTCCGCATCGGCGCAACCGCGCCCCCCGCAGCACCACCAACAACCGGCGGCTCCGCAAGCCGCACAGCCGCCAAAACATCCAAAATCCCCGCCCCATACCGATCATCCCGAACAGCCCCACCCATAGCAGCAGGCTTATCAGCAGTCTCCTCCAAAGCTGCAACAACCTCCGAAGC
>Ga0207671_10000086_pt1 | contig 142010 bp, 120 predicted proteins | sample KBSC24metaG_FD_184352 | JGI IMG/M metagenome (GOLD analysis project Ga0207671, IMG submission 184352) | Corn rhizosphere microbial communities from Kellogg Biological Station, Michigan, USA - KBS C2-4 metaG (SPAdes) (version 2) | ecosystem: Host-associated > Plants > Roots > Rhizosphere >...
ACGGCGACCATCGAGAGTAATGACAGGGGAACAGTGCTTGCTTCGGCAAAGGTGGTGGGGATCGGCGCGGAGTGGAAAAAGTACACGCTGACTTTGAAGACCGCCAATATTGCGCCTTCGCTGTCGAACCGATTGGTGATCTCTGCGGCATCTCCGGGAACGCTCAAGGTAACCGAGGTATCCCTGTTTCCTCCCACATACAACAACACGCCGAACGGCAACCGGATCGACCTTATGCAGAAGCTCGCCGGAATGAACCCGAGCTTCCTGCGCCTGCCCGGCGGCAACTACCTGGAAGGCAATACGATTGCGGAGCGCTTTGACTGGAAGAAGACGATTGGTCAGGTCGATCAGCGCCCCGGGCATCAAGGTCCATGGGGCTACCGCTCTACGGATGGGTTGGGACTGTATGAGTTTCTCATGTGGTGCGAAGACCTTAAGATGGAGCCGCTCCTTGCGGTCTACGGCGGATACTCGCTGGGTGGAGAGCATGTCACACCAGGACCGGACCTCATTCCTTATGTTCAAGATGCGCTCGATGAGATCGAATACCTTACCGGCGATCCGTCTACCAAATGGGGAGCGGAGCGCGCCAGAGCCGGACATCCGAAGCCATTCAAACTGACGTATGTCGAGGTGGGCAACGAGGACTGGATCGACCGATCGGGCAGTTACGATGGCCGTTTTGCGCAATTCTACGATGCCATCAAGGCGAAATACCCGAAGTTGAAAGTAATTGCGACGGCGAATGTTAAGGGCCGTACTCCGGATCTCATCGACGAGCACTTTTACCGCACGTCTAAAGCCATGGCGCGCGATGCCCATCATTACGATAATTACGATCGGAAAGGCCCCCACATTTTCGTGGGCGAGTGGGCATCTCAGGATGTAGATACCCCCTGGGCAGATGTCGACAAGAAAGGCCCGACGCCCAGCTTCTCCTGCGCCCTGGGCGACGCCGCCTGGCTGACAGGTCTTGAGCGCAATTCCGATATCGTCGATATCGAAGCCTATGCGCCGCTGCAGGTAAACATCAATCCCGGAGCGCGGCAGTGGGCCGTTAACCTAATCGGCTATGATGCTCTGAACAGCTTCGTCTCTCCGGCCTATTACGTCCAGTCCATGTTCGGAAACAACCGGGGCGATACCGTTCTGCCGGTCTCACTCGACCTGCCCGGCATTGCCGCCCCAACGAATCCGCATCCCACCGGCAAAGTCGGAGTCGGCACATGGCGTACTGCCGCCGAATTCAAGGACATCAAGGTAACCCACAACGCGCAGACGCTCTACGCCAAGGATTTCGCTTCTGGAACGGACGACTGGAAGACGGGCGCTGGCACATGGAAGGTCACCGATGGATCGCTGCAGGAGACCGTCACAGGCGTCGACGACAGCCATGCGACGGCAGGCAGCGCTGATTGGACGGATTACACATACCACCTGAAGGCGCGCAAGATCAGCGGCAGAGAAGGCTTTCTGATCCTCTTCCGATACAAGGACGATCAGAACTGGGTGTGGTGGAATATCGGCGGCTGGGGCAACACCAGGTCCACGCTGCAGCGAAAGATCGACGGTGAACAGAATGAGTTCGGCAATTCATCTCCAACTACCGTTGAGACAGGTAAATGGTACGACATCCGCGTAGAAGTCAGTGGCACGTCATATAAATGCTATCTGGACGACGAACTCGTGAACGAAGCCGAAGATGTTCCCCCACCCGCTCCGTCGCCGATCTACACAACTGCTAGCCGTGACACGAAAACGGGTGATATTATCCTCAAAGTGGTCAATGTCGAAGCCGAACCCAAGCTGGTCACCGTCAATCTGCAGGGAGCAAAAGATGTGGCGAAAACAGCTACGGCAATCGTGCTGACTGGCAATCCCGCCGATATGAACAGCATTGAGGAACCGGAGAAGGTGGCGCCGAAGACGGTGAAGGTGCCGAACATTAGCAACGCGTTCCCGTACGAGTTCCCTGGACACTCGGTGACGGTACTCCGGGTGAAGGCAAAATAGCTCCCGGCAGAATCCTCTCCACCCGGCGGTTGAAACTATAACTGTCGAAAGTTACCTCAGTAGTTGCTCGCCTGCCTGCCCTGGCGGCCGGGTACCCTCCGGGTGGCACGGGCTAGAGAGTACATATGTCCGCCTTCGCGGACTAAGAAGTGCGGATGTAATCCGCTCTTTGTGCCCGGAGGGGCACTGTTGTACTCTCTAGGGGGCACCCGCTTGCGGGTCGTTTAACCGCCTGCCTCTTTGGAGGTTATAGATGTAATATTAACTTTCGACACTTATAGGTTGAAACCGCGCCTAGAGTGAGATCACCTTTGGTGATAAACCCGCCTACGCGGGTTCCTTGAGGTATCGCTTCGCGATGATTTATTATAATCGTCGCGAAGCGACACTTGCAGGAGTCCACGAAGGTGGACTTACAACCATAGGTTGTCTCAATGTAGCCGCGGTTTCAACCGCCGGGAGAGGCCGTCTAAAGTGCTGGAGGTTAAATTTCGCAAAGGCATTTATACTTTCAGCGCAAGGATCAAAGAAAACAGTTGCAATTCGGACATTGGGACATTATAATGCTCCTAACCATATAACACAGATTGATCAATCTGGTTCAAAACTGGTCAGGAGCATTTCTATGGACTCAGTCCAGCGTCTCGTGATTTTGCCCGGCGAACCCATCGCGGAGATCAACCCGCTTCTCCACGGACACTTTGCCGAACACCTCGGCGAACTTATTTATCCAGGCGTTTTCGTCGGCGCAGACAGCCCGATCCCGAATACCGGCGGCATTCGCAACGATGTGGTCGATGCGCTGAAGTCGCTTGAGATCCCCGTATTGCGATGGCCCGGCGGCTGCTTTGCCGACACCTACCACTGGCGCGACGGCATCGGCCCGGTGGAGAACCGCCCCATGCGAGTCAACACGCACTGGGGTATGGCAGAGGAGCCCAATGGATTCGGCACGCACGAATTTATGGCGCTCTGCCGCGCCATCGGCGCGGAGCCCTATTTCGCCGCCAACCTCGGCTCAGCCTCGCCGCACGAAATGCGCGATTGGATTGAGTATTGCAACTTCGCCGGCAACTCGACGCTCGCCGACGAGCGCCGCGCCAACGGCGATGCCGAGCCGTTCAAGATCCGCTACTGGGGCGTGGGCAACGAGAACTGGGGCTGCGGCGGCAACATGACGCCGGAAGAGTATGCCGGGGCGTTTGCCAGATACTGCACCTATGTAAACCGCTACCCTGGCGCTCCGGTCGACGCCATTGCTTGCGGACCGAATGGATGGGATTGGAACTGGACCGAGAAGTTCCTTGAAACCCTTGGCCATCGCCGCGGGATGGTGAATGGGCTGGCAGGCCACTACTATTGCGGCACTGCCGGAACAGCCACGGAGTACACGGAGAGCCAGTGGCTGGAGCTGCTTGCGAAAGCGGGAGCGATCGAGGGAGTTATCACAGGTCATCGCGCGATCATGGACAGGTTCGATCCTGAGCGCAAGATCAAGCTTTACTACGATGAATGGGGCGCATGGCATCCGGTTGAGAAGGGTAAGCCGAACGGCGGCCTCTATCAGCAGAACACGATCCGCGACGCCTGCGTGGCGGCCCTGTCCCTCGATGTCTTCCATAACAATGCCGATAAAGTTTATATGGCCAATATCGCTCAGGTCGTCAACGTGCTGCAGGCGGTGCTGCTGGTCGAAGACGATAAAGTCATCAAAACACCCACCTATCATGTCTTCGATCTCTATCGGCCGCACAAAGGCGCAACCGCAGTGCGTGTTCTCAGCGCCTCTGAGACCATTACCGATGGTGAAGCGGCGGCGGAACACTGCCGCCGGTGCTATCGCGACAACCAGCCCTATGCTCTGCGCGCCGTGCAGGGATCGGCATCCGTCAAAGACGGCACGCTCTGCATCACAGCCGTTAATTCCCACCCAAGCCAGAGCGTGGAACTCGACCTGGATATTCGGCAAGGCCGCCTGAGCACAGCCGAGGTCGTTATCCTCTCTGCGGATGACATTCACGCCCACAACACCTTCGATCAACCCAATGTGGTTAAGCTGGGAAGCGCAAAGGTTGTGGAAGCGCAGGGAGGCAATTTCCGCGTCACGCTGCCCGCAGGAAGCGTGGTACGCGTGATGGGCAAGTTGGGGTAAGCAAAGATGGGTAGAGACAAGCTCTGCGCCCTACACGATGAGAATTGGGCGTTCGCGGTACTGGCGAAGAACGTTTACAGCACCGTCGTTAAGATCAATCGACACCTGATGCGCAGAGCGCTACTGCCAAGCATAAAGCGCTAATTTCTCATCGTGTAGGGGCAGAGCTTGTCTCTGCCTGTCTTTGCCGAATCTGTGTCTATCTCAGTGTCTTAGTCCTGGATTATCTATCCTGTTTCGTCGAGGCACCAACCTGTCTCGATAATTCGTATCCGAGTCTCTTACGAAAGCAATTCTTATGACTCTCAAATTCAAAACCAGCGCGATCCCGGGGATCGCGCTGACCACAGCCATCCTTTCGCTGCCCGCCTGCGCGATGCACCAGCCCGCGGTGACACGTTCATTGCGCGCCACTGTCGCAGCAGCGACTACAGGCACATTGACCGTCAAGGTGGACCAACCCGGTGTTCAGATCAATCCGAAGCTCTACGGCTTGATGACCGAGGAGATCAACCACTCCTATGATGGCGGGCTCTACGGTGAACTCATTCGGAACCGAGCGTTCAAGGATGACGCAAACAATCCTGCGCACTGGTCGGTTGTATCGAACGGCGGCGCGCCTGCAACGATCGCTCTGGACAACAGTAATGCTGTCGGCGGCACTGCGCTTACCACCAGCCTGCGCCTCGAAATCCCCGAAAACGGACGCGCCGGTGTTGCGAATGAAGGCTATTGGGGCATTCCCGTCAAGCCGAATACAAGCTACACGGCATCGTTCTATGCCCGCGCTTCGGAAGGCTTTAACAGCCCTGTCACAGTGAGTATCGAGACCAATGACGGCAGCGCCACGGCGGCATCCGCAGAGCTGAAGGGTATCACTTCCGGTTGGAAGAAGTACACCATTACGCTGAAAACGGGCAATGTCATGCCATCGACCACAAACAGGTTCGTCATATCCGCAACACAAAAGGGAACGCTGTGGTTCAGCCAGGTCTCCCTCTTCCCTCCTACCTTTAAGAACAGGAAAAACGGTAACCGCATCGACCTCATGGAGAAGATGGGCGCTATGAACCCCAGCTTCCTGCGAATGCCCGGCGGCAATTACCTGGAAGGCAACAAAATCTCTGAGCGGTTCGAGTGGAAGGACACGATTGGCCCGATCGAGAACCGTCCCGGACACTGGGGACCATGGGGATATCGCTCAACCGACGGCTTCGGCCTGGATGAGTTCCTCGGTTGGTGCGACGACCTGAAGATGGAGCCGATCCTTGCGGTATTCGCCGGTTATGCCCTGGGAGGCGAACACGTCGACGCCGGCCCGCAGCTTGAACCCTATGTCCAGGATGCCCTCGACGAAATCGAGTACCTCATTGGCGATACAAACACGAAGTGGGGAGCGGAGCGCGCGAAGAACGGCCATCCCAAGCCCTACTCCCTGACGTATGTCGAGATAGGCAACGAGGACTGGTTCGACCGATCCGGCAGTTATGACGGCCGCTATGCTCAGTTCCACAATGCCATCAAGGCAAAGTATCCCAAGCTGCAGATCATTGCGACGATGCCGGTAAAGAACGTCAAGCCGGACCTCGTCGATGAGCACTACTACCGGTCTGCATCGGACATGATCCGCGACGTCAACCACTACGATAAGTACGATCGCACGGGGCCGAAGATCTTCGTGGGCGAGTGGGCGTCCACGGAAGGCAATCCTACCCCGACCATGCAGGCCGCCATCGGCGACGCGGTATGGATGACGGGCATGGAGCGGAACTCGGACATCGTTCCGATTGAGTGTTACGCTCCGCTGCTGGTAAACGTCAATCCACGGGCTGCACAGTGGGGCACGAACCTGATCGGATATGATGCCCTGAATAGCTTCGGGTCACCGTCGTATTACGTTCAGGCAATGTTCGGAAACAATCGCGGAGATGTCGTGCTCCCGGTCGATGTTGCCGTGCAGGACGCCCCTCCCCCTCCGGCGCCCGCTCCTAAAGGCGGCATCGGTGTCGGAACATGGGCTACTCAGGCCGAGTATAAGGATATCGACGTCACCGTTGATGGCAATAGCGTCTACAAATCGAACTTCGCAGTCGGCAACGATGGGTGGCAGCTTGGCAAAGGCACATGGAGCACTGCGGACGGCGCTTTACGGCAGACCGGCAATGAGACGGACAGCCGGGCCACAAAAGCCGGCGACGCCTGGGGAGATTACACATACCACGTAAAGGCGCGGAAAGTCAGCGGCGACGAAGGCTTCCTGATCATTTTCCACTACAAGGACGCCAACAACTTCGGCTGGTGGAACCTCGGTGGCTGGGGCAATACCCGCTCCGCCTTCGAAGTATCCCATGACGGAGCGCGGCAGGATCAGGCATCCAAGCCGGTAACGATCGAGACCGGCAAGTGGTATGACATCGCGATCGAACTCCACGGAACCGATATCAAGGGCTACATCGACGGTAAGCTCGTTGCCGAAGCAAAAGACGAGCCTGCGCCGCCTGCCAAACCGATCTATGCAACCGCCAGCAGGGATAAGAAATCCGGCGATGTGATCGTGAAGGTCGTCAATACCAGTGCTGATGCACAGAAGCTGACCGTAAACCTGGACGGCGCAAACGACGTCTCGTCAAACGGCACGGCTGTCGAGATCTCCGGAGATCCTGCGACAGTCAACTCCGTCGCCGAACCGGCAAAGGTCGCTCCAAAGACCATGAAGCTCACCGGCCTTGGAAAGACATTCGATCATTCCTTCCCGGCGCACTCGGTAACGGTGCTGCGGGTTAAGGCGAAGTAGGAACCTAACCCCCCGGTCGCTACCGCTCCCTTCCCCCTTCCCTGCCAACCCACCAGTGGGTCTTAATGCTTCGCGGAGGGAAGGGGGCGTTCGTAATTACAGCCCAAAGCCTCTATCAATTGCTAACGTTATCGTCCATATCCACTTCTTGACACAGGCTAACCTGGTTGAACAAGCCAAGAGAAGCTCATTTACGATAACATAACCCAAGGCTAAGATCCTGTGGATTCTAGTGATGAACGTCCCCTTCCACGGGCTTTAGCCCTTTAGCGGGGAAGGGGATTGAGCGCGCTAAGGCGCGGGAGGGGGTAGGATCTCTGAATTTTCCCTATTGACAAGAAACGCGCCGCGTGATATCCTCTATATAGAAGACGTTATCTATATAGAGGCTGTTCTTTTCTCGACATGACGAACATCACTAAACAACCGGTAAAGCATCGTGAAGTGGAGCGGGCACTGCGCCAGGAGATCGAATCGGGTCTCTGGAAGGCAGGCGACCGTCTTCCCGGCGAATACGACCTCGCCAGCCACTTCGGCGTGTCTTACCTGACAATTCGTCAGGCGGTTGCTCATCTTGTCGATGATGGAATACTTCTTCGTGTGCGCGGCAAGGGTACATTCGTTGTAGACCGGGATGCATTTGCTCCCGAGCGGCCTACGCGGCGGCCGATGGTCATCTTGTTTCCTACGAACTGGCAGCGCCGCGACCCGTACTACTTCCCGGACATTTTGAACGGCTTTCAGGGAGCGATCGAGGCTTACGGCAGCAATGCGGCTCTGCTGAACGACAACAGTGTGGAAGGGCCTGGCAACCTCGCTCCGGGAAGCGCTGTGGCGTGCCTTCTCATTGATGAGGAACATATACAGCTGGTTGAACGGCTCCGCGATGCGGGACACAATGTACTGGGCGTCAATCAGTACTCCGGCCGGCGCTCCATCCCCAGTGTCTGGATTGACGATGAAACAGGTGTCGAGCAGGCGGTGGATCATCTGGTTTCCATGGGGCATCACCGGATCGGTTTTCTCTGCGGCCCGCCCGACAATATCGATGCTGCGGCTCGTCTGCGCGGCTATCGTAAAGCTGTCGAGCGGAACGGCTTTTCTACGGTTGAGGCGGGTGAGGACTTCGGCGAAAAATCCGGATACGATGCAACTCGAATGCTTCTCGGGCTGCCCAACCGCCCAACCGCCATTGTATGCGCAAGCGACCTCTCTGCAATCGGAGCGATCGGCGCGGCAACCGATATCGGCCTGAGCGTACCGCGCGATGTCTCCATTACCGGTTTCGGAGATTTCTCCGTAGCGCATTATGTCCGGCCAAGCCTGACAACCGTTCGCCAGTGCCGAGTAACCCTGGGCCAGACGGCAGCGCAAATGTTGATTCGCCTTGCCAACGATGAGGAAGTCGAGAGTGAAATCCTCAAAGCCGAACTCATTCTCAGAGAATCCGCCGGAACTGTGCCGGTGCCAAGAATTGCGGCTACGGCCTGAAATGAGGGCCGGCGAGAATCCTCTACCGGCCGGCGGTTAAAACCGCGCCTACATGCAAAATGCCTGCGGCATAAACCCACCTGCGTGGGTTCCTGCACTCCCGGCGGTTAAAACCACGGCTAGAGTGAGATCACCGTTGGTGATAAACCCACCTGCGTGGGTTCCTTGAGGTATCGCTTCGCGATGATTTTAAGATCGTCGCGAAGCGACACAGACAGGAGTCCGCGAAGGCGGACTTTCCACCGAAGGTGGATGTACTTCCTAGGCGCGGTTTTAACCGCCGGCAGGACACGGAATTTTGGCAGAACGCAATCGCCATTTTGATACGGCATTACTATTGCCTATATAATTAATGTAATCGCTATTAATGCGATTCTCAAAGTGTAAGTTCGTGGATAGCCCAACAAAAGGAAGCTCATGAAAACGACACACAAACGATTGATCACATCAATCTCTCTAGCGGCTCTTGTTCTATCTGCCACGCCACGGCCGGTCCACTCCGCTCCCTGGATCACGGCGTACTATCCTTCCTGGGGAGTCACAGCTCCCGCTCCGGCAAATATCGATATGCGGGCCATCACACATCTTGTGTTCTTTGCCCTGGCCCCCACATCGACGGGAGGCCTTACCGACACCGACGGCAACATTACAACAAACGCCACGGCGGTTCGCACAGTTGCCCACAACGCATCAAAGAAGGTCTTGATCTGCATCGGCGGAGGCGGAACTGCCCCTAACTTCCGCAGTGCGATTACTCCGGCAAACCGCGCGACGTTCGTCAGCAACATCGTGAACTGGGTGACCTCCCACAGCTACGACGGCGTCGATATCGATATGGAGCCGATGGTCTCGACGGATAGTACCAATTACCAGGCGTTTATCGTAGCCTTGCGCTCCGCTCTCAACAGCGCCGGGACAGGTCTTCTGTTGACATCGGCCGTTGAGCCAACGGGATTCCCGAGCATATTTAACGGTGTGAAAAGCAGCTTCGACCAGATCAATATCATGACTTACGACCTCAGCGGCAACTGGCCGGGCTGGGTGTCCTGGCATAACTCCAACGTCTACAATAATGGGCAGACATTCCCAACCGGCGGTCAGCTCCCTTCGGCCGACCTTTGCGCTCAAAGCTACATCACCGCCGGTATTCCCGCCGCCAAACTCGGCGTAGGCGCAGCCTTCTATGGCGCAAAGTGGCAGGACGTCACCGGGCCACAGCAGGCTATCAATGCGGCAAGCGGTCCGACAACAGCGGTCACCTATAACGACATTGTCACCACATATGCGGCAGGCACATACCACTTCGACTCCGCGGTCGATGCCGCCTGGCTGAGCTTCCAGACCACCACGCCCGTCCAGTTCATCTCCTTCGACGATCCCCGTGTTGTCGTAGGCAAGGTGAACTATGTCCAGAACAAGGGCCTCGGCGGCCTGATGTGCTGGAATATCGCACAACAATTTGTGCCCACTGCTCCGGCGGGGCAGCAGCAGCCGCTTCTCGCCGCGCTTTATTCGGGACTGAATCCAACGACTTCCGTCGATAACCTCAACGATTGGTCGCAGGTCAATTCCAAAAGCGCGGGCTGGACGCTGGATACATCGAATCCGGCCTATATGAACGGCGACACAAGCCGCGCGACACGCACTGCGGACACCACGCAGTACCTGGTCTACAGTTATCCGAACATCACCAAGTTCAGCGCAAAGGTCTATACCTGGAACGGCCCGGTCAGCGCCGCAAGCTTCTTCATCTCGACCGACAATGGTGTCACCTACTCTGCTCTTTCGGTAACGCCCGGATCAAAGACGATCAGCACCTCGCCATGGGGCTACTACACGATCAAGAATGCCAGCCCTCTTCCGGCAGGCGTTACAAATCTCAAGGTCCAGTTCAGCACATCCGGCAATAGCTGGGATCCACAGCTCTCCCAGATTAGCATCACGCATACATAGGGCGCAGGGCTGGAACGCAGTCGTCACCGATTCCAAACCCACCCCATCCCCTCCCGAAGGGAGGGCGCGTTCTCGATATCGCGAGGCTGTATCTTCTTGACTATGCGCCAAGAAGTGAAACGCATTGTAAACCGAGACGCGCCTTCCCTTCGGGGAGGACGCAAGGAGGGGTCTGAACGAGCGAGCGCTTTCAAATCCATACTACTGGAGACATACAATGAACACTTCACGTAAACTATTTACATCACTTGCTGTAATCGGTTCAATAGCAACCTTTACAGCAGCCAAGCCTGCGGCAGCCACAAGCCCATGGGTCACTGCCTATTATCCGTCGTGGGCGACGACAGCCCCTACCCCGGCGAACATTGACATGCGCGCCATTACGCATCTTGTGTTCTTCGCTCTCGCGCCGACAGCGACCGGCGGACTGAGCGATACCGACGGCAATATTACGCCTAACATAGCGGCGGTCCGCACAGCGGCGCACAATGCCGGTAAAAATGTGGAGATCGCCATCGGCGGCGGTGGGACGATCACGAATTTCCGGGCAGCGATTTCGCCTACATACCGGGCGACATTCATCAGCAACATCGTGAACTGGGTATCGGCGAACGATTATGACGGCGTCGATATCGATATGGAACCCCTCGAATCGACTGATGCTACCGATTTCGAAAACTTCATATGGGAGCTCAGGGATGCGTTGGACGATGTCGATCCTGGACTTGAAATCAGCGCGGCGGCGGAACCTGTGGGCGTTCCAAGCATTTTCGCCGCCGTGTACGATACGATCGACCAGATCAACATCATGACGTACGATCTCAGCGGCAACTGGCCGGGCTGGATCTCCTGGCACAACTCCAACGTCTACAACAACGGGCAAACGTTCCCGACCGGCGGTCAGCTTCCCTCCACCGATCTGTGCGTCCAGGCTTATACAACGGCCGGGATCCCGCTATCCAGATTGGGCATTGGTTCCGCATTCTACGGCGCAAAATGGAATGATGTCACCGGGCCGCAGCAAGCCATCAATGCGGCAAGCGGTCCGACGACGGCTGTAACCTATAACGACATCGTAACGACCTACGCAGGGGGAACATACCACTTCGATTCGGCTGTCGACGCCGCCTGGCTTGGCTTCCAGACGACCACGCCTGTCCAGTTCATCTCGTTCGATGATCCGCGGGTTGTAGTCGGCAAGGTGAACTATGTCAAGAATAAAGGTCTCGGCGGCCTGATGTGCTTCAACATTGCCCAACAGTATGTGCCCACCGCTCCGGCCGGGCAGCAGCAGCCTCTGCTCGCCGCGATCTATGACGGACTTCATCCGACCACCACGGTGGACAGCCTGAATAACTGGTCGCTTGTCAGCTCCAAGAGCGCCAACTGGACGCTGGACACAACCAACCCGTCATACATGAACGGCGACGCCAGCCGGGCAACGCGGACAACGGATACCACCGAGTATCTCGTCTACTCGTATCCGAACATCACCAAGTTCACGGCCAAAGTCTACGCTTGGAACGGCCCAATCAGCGCCGCCAGCTTCTTCGTCTCCAGTGATAACGGCGCCACCTACTCCGCCGTATCGGTCACGCCCGGCTCGAAGACGATCAGCACCTCACCCTGGGGCTACTACAACATCGTCAACGCCAACCCGCTTCCGGCCGGAATCACGAACCTGAAGGTGCAGTTCAGCACAAGCGGCAATAACTGGGACCCGCAGCTCTCACAGATCAGCATCACGCATACGTAGGATTGAGAGTCTTTTGCCCAAATAACGCGGCGCATCGGAATATTCCGATGCGCCGCGTTATTTGGAGTTAAGATGAAAATCAGCTGGCTAGGCCTAGTCAGTAGCGCGCTGCACGCCGCGAGGATTGCAGGGTTCGGTGTCCCAGGACCAGTCGATACCGTCACAGCCGGATTCGTACTGGCTGGTGCTGGTGAGGAACTTGACATGGCCATCGCCGTAAGCGATATTCGCGCCGAACTTATGGAACGCCGTCGCCTTGTTGTTTGCGATATCCGTTGCCGTATCGCCGAACGGCTTCTGCCAATCGCCAAAGATACGGGTCTGTGACGGGCGGCTGAAGTCGGAGAGGAAGATCGTAGCCGGACCGGTTACCGTCTGCGGAGCGCCGGCATATACCCATGTGCCTGCCTGCAGGGTATTCACACCCGATCCAAAGGGGCACTCGCCAGTATCGATTTTATAACCGGTGATGGTCTTCGAGCTATATGGATTGGAAAACGCCTGGTGCGTGAACTTGTAGCTGGTTCCGAGAATGTCGAAATAGCTGTGTCCCGCAGCCTGCGCTGCCGTTAAACCGGCCGGGAGGCTGCTTGAGCCGAAGCCTTGTCCCGCGTCATCCGGGCACTTGAAAACTCCCGTGCTCTTGATATAGGGCATTATCTGCACCGGAACGCCGCTGAGAGGAGCGCCCGTCACGGATTTTGTGTACGCGCCAACCATGTAGGCATCTTTGTAAGCGATCGGAAGAGCTTCGTCGGCATCCTGGGCATACTGCAAAATCGCAAGCTCAAACTGCTTGGCGTTTGATGTACAGGTAGAGACGCGAGCCTTCTCGCGGACCTGGGCGAAGACCGGGAAAAGAATTGCAGCAAGAATCGCTATAATAGCTATAACTACGAGCAATTCAATCAAAGTAAATCCTGAACGGCGATTTGTCGTCAAGTTAAACATCCTTATCATACGAAATATGGCATTCCCCACGGGGATAACCTTATTATACGAAACAGGACGCTGGAATTGTGTTAAGGCATTGTTAAGGTTTAAACGATCAGAAAACGTTAATCTAATTTTAAGATTTCATTAATGGATCGTTATTGAGTGCCGCCATTCCGGTAGGAATGGCGGCAACGGCATAAAGCGCTAGATGTCGGAACGCTTCTCAAGCGCTCGCGATATCGGCGGAGGCTGGTTCAGAACGGGTTCGCCGGCCCTGGCAAAGTGGCGCGACAGCACTTCATGCAGCCCCATACAGGTTATAAGCCAGGGGATGCCTACAGCCCATCCGGCCAGAACATCGGTTGGATAGTGCACGCCGACATACGGTCTGGAAATACCGATGAGGAGGATAACAAGAATGGTAACCGATACAATGGCGCGTTTGGCGACTACGCTCCGCGCAAACCTCATCGCGAAATAGCCCAACAGTCCGTAAACCACAACGGCGATCATAGAATGCCCGGAGGGGAACGAGTATCCGCTTTCGTGCAGTAAGGGCTTGAACAGATCGGGACGCGCCCGATGCACGAACAGTTTCACGCCCTGTATAATGATGCCGGAGCCAACTATTGCCGTAGGAATAGTCCAGGCCGCGCCGCGCACATGACGATATACAAAACCGAATATCGTTGCAACAACGCCTATTCCGATGATAACGGGCGGCGAACCCATTATGGCAAGCGCCTTGGCGAGTTCCGTCAGGCCCGGCATCTGATGGTGATGCAGCCACAGCAGTATGGCGCGATCGAAGCGGACTTCGCCGCTCGCGCCGTCCTCCACCCAATCTGCGATGCCCATGAACGCGCCGAAGGCGGCAAGACTGACGACAATACCCAGCACCAAATGCCAGACAACAAGTGTTCGCGCCTCGGGCGATTTAGCGGGAGAAGACTGCGACGAAATAGCGGTGTGTGGGTGATCCATGCTGTGCTTTTACCCACAGAACCCACTTTACGCTCATTAGATTTAACACATCCTTAACATGGTAAAAACATCGTGAAAAATCGTTGGGGAACGAGATTGCATTGACAGGTGTTTTACCGGTATAATAGCTAGCTGTTTGTGCAGTTTTCTGAAGGAGAGAGACAATGAAGCCCGGCATTCACCCTGAATATAAGCCGTCGAAAGTATCCTGCGCTTGCGGGACGTCCTGGACCACCCGCTCCACGAAGGATGACATCCACGTGGAAATCTGCTCGAGCTGCCACCCGTTCTACACGGGCAAGCAGAAGCTGATGGACAGCGAAGGCCGCGTCGACAAGTTCCTTACCAAGTATGGTATGAAGAAGTAATAGCGTCCGTACGCAAAAGCGCCTCGCTTCGCAGACTGTAAGCGGTCTGCGCTGTGGGGACCGCAGCGGCGTTGAAAACTTTATGAGCCAAGACCGAAGCTCAACTGAAGAGCGACGAAAGTACGGCGGGCAGGCAGTGGTAGAAGGGGTTATGATGAGAAGCCCCAATTACTTTGCCATTGCCTGCCGTCGTCGTTCCAATAACGCAATTGAAACCCTTGTCGAGCCTGTGCCTAAGGGCATCACCGCGCTTGCATGGCTGAACAAGCCATTCCTCCGCGGCACCTTCGCCCTCATCGATACGATGGCTCTCGGTATCAAGTCGCTCACCTACGCCGCCAATATCCAGATAGACGACGACAATGCGGTCAAGGAAACGCCTGCCGCAAGCGCCGTCGACTTTGCCATGGGTCAGGGTTCGCCCATCCCCCAGCCTGCCGCGAAGAAGGCAAAAGCGGAAAAATCAGGACCATCGCAGTCCGTCACGAATATCGCTATCGGCGCGACGACCGTGATCTCAATGCTTGTTGGCATCGCCCTGTTCTGGACCCTGCCTGCAGCCCTGACGGATTTCATTCTGCCGCACATTGGCCTTCACAGCGCCCATGTGGTGTCCGCTCCAAATGGCGACGGCGTTCGTCCCGGATACGGATCGCAGCTTGCCGCAAGCCTCGTTGAAGGCATCATCCGGCTGATATTCTTTTTCGCTTATCTGCTTGCCATCGCGCGACTTCCCAATGTTCAGCGTGTATTCGAATACCATGGCGCTGAGCATAAGGCGATAAACACCCTGGAAGCCGGCCTCCCGCTCACCGTGGAAAATGCGCGTCCGGTCAGCCGGATCCATCCACGCTGCGGAACGAACTTCATCTTCATCGTTTTAACGACGTCGATCCTCGTTTTCTCGGTCATTCCGCGCCACTCCTGGTCGGATGGCTTATTGCTTGCAGCGTCAACCCACCTTTACAGGCTCCTGCTTCTGCCTGTCGTAGCCGGCATAGCCTATGAACTGCTCAAGTTCGCGGGCTCCAACCGGGATAAGAAGTGGGCCCTCGCACTGGTTGCTCCCGGGCTGTGGACGCAATTAATCACCACCAGCGAACCCGACGACAGCCAGATCGAAGTTGCGCTGGCGTCGCTGCAGAGCGTCTGGGACAAGGAACATCAGGTCGAACCGCCGTCCGCAACAGGAACCGATCCTGTCGCTGCGGCGGTGGCGTAGCTGCGCCAACCTGCTGGGACTCCACGCTCCCACTAATTTTCACTCTATCCTTAGTAGATATCTACGATCATCGACAATGTAGATAAATAAAATTTGCGGCCTAGCGGTTGAACTGCCTGGCGACTAAAGTCACGGCTAGAGAGTACAGCTGTCCGCCTTCGCGGACTAGGAAATGGCCCCAGGGTCCACTCCGGGTGTCCGAAGGGACACATGTGTAACTCTCTAGGCGCGGTTTTAACCGCTGGCCAGGCGATCGTTGAATGCGACGCCCTTGGAAAGCCTAACAAACCATGTTCGATAAATTAGATGAAGTACTGAGCCTCTACGAAGAGCTTGAGCGCCGCATGTCGGATCCCGACCTGGTGAGCGATCTTGACGAGTACAGACGCGTCCATAAGCAATATGCAGACCTCACCGAGGTCGTCACCCGGTACCGGGAATATAAAGAGAACGCCAAGCAGATCGCCGAGACGGAAGAGATGCTCTATGGTTCGCTCGACGACGATATGCGTGAAATGGCGCAAATGGAGTTTGAGGAGCTGAAAGAGAAGCGAACGGAGTATGAGGAGATCCTCAAGGTCCTGCTGCTTCCCAAGGACCCCAATGACGACAAGGACGTCATCCTGGAAGTCCGTGCCGCAGCCGGCGGCGACGAAGCCGCTCTGTTTGCCGGCGAGCTCATGCGCATGTATATGCGCTATGCAGAAAAGCAGGGCTGGACTTATGAGTTCCTGAACACCAACGAAACGGCCAACGCCGGGTACAAGGAAGCCATCATCGAAGTCCATGGACAGGGCGCGTATTCTCGCCTGAAGTTCGAGTCCGGCGTGCACCGTGTTCAACGCGTCCCCGTAACCGAGGCCAGCGGCCGCATCCACACGAGCACAGCCACAGTAATCGTGATGCCGGAAGCCGAGGATGTCGAGATCGAGATCAAGGATAATGAGATCAAGCGCGAGCATACGCTGAGCGCAGGCGCCGGCGGTCAGAACGTCCAGAAGAACGAAACCGCGGTGCGTCTCACCCACCTTCCCACGGGAATGGTTGTAACCTGCCAGGACCAGCGATCCCAGCTGCAGAACTACGAAAAAGCTATTCGTGTTCTCAAGGCGCGCCTGTACGATATCGAGGTGCAGCGCCGCCAGGAAGAGCTTGGCACCACACGTAAGGGGATGGTGGGCACTGGCGACCGCAGCGAAAAGATCCGCACATATAACTTCCCGCAGGATCGCATGACGGACCATCGCGTAGGCGTAACCCTGCATAATCTTCCCACCCTGCTGGCCGGCGAGATCCAGCCACTGATCGACTCTCTGATCAGCGCCGACCAGGCCGAGAAGCTCAAGCATCAGGCGGAAGCATAATAACTCACGTTTGAACGCGTGAAAAATTGGGAATAGCGATATTCTGGACTTTTGCAAGTGCCCGTGCGCCGGATGCCGCACGGGCGCACGCGTTTGTGACATCCTGGGCTGGTGCCGTCGATGTCCCTTCCCAATAAACAACCCGATCTGCCTAACCACTCAAAATCGGCTCGATCTTCCGGCGTGCTTCAGCGCCGGCTGGATCTGCTTGCGCGCACCATTATCGCGCAATCCGACGATGCCGCGTATAGTGTGTCGTTTGACGGTCTCGTGCTCGCCTGGAATGGCGGCGCGGAACGCCTCTACGGCTTTACCGCGTCCGAGATGATGGGACGCCGCCTGTTCGGCATCATCCCCCCCGACCGCCGCAGCGAGTTTGATGACTGCCTTGCGCGAGTTCGGCAGGGAAACCGTGTCGCCGAGTTTTCCACGATTCGCCTCAATCGCGATGGGAATCGTCTCGTTATCTCCCACTCCATGTTCCCTATATTCGATCGCGAGGGGGACCCTGTCGCTGCCGCCATCTGGGGGCGCGACCTCACTCAGGAGCGGGCCACGGAGGCGGCGCTTCGCCGCAGCGAGACCCTTAAGGCCGCCATTCTGGTAGCGTCGCTGGACGGCATCGTAACGATGGACCACCATGGGCGAATCGTCGAGTTCAATCCTGCCGCCGAACGCACATTTGGGTGGACGCACGCACAGGCAGTGGGCAAAACGGTTGCCGAACTTCTCATTCCACCGCGCCTGCGTGAAGCTCACTTTGCCGGCCTGCGACACTTCATGGACACCGGCCTGGGGCCGGTATTGGGCAGGCGTATAGAGGTGCCCGCCCTGCGCGCCGACGGCTCGGAGTTCCCAGCAGAGTTGACAATCGTGGCGTTATCCACCGATCCGCCGGTTTTCGCAGCCTACATCCGAGACATTACGGAGCGTGTCAACGGCGATGCGCGCCTCCGAGAGGCCGTCAACCGTGAGAACCTCTTAAATCGTATTGGGCAGGCTGTGCGCAGCAGCGCAAATACCCTGGAAATACGAGCGATTGCTTCGGCAACGGCCGGACAGTCGCTCAAGGCGGATCGCTGCTTCTTCGTTATCTACGACCTGCCGAACAATACCGGACGCATCGAGGGCGATTGGCGGCGAGAAGACCTCGCATCGATTACAGGCGAATATTCAACGGATCTGGATTCTGAGATCTATGTGCTCCTGGCCGGCGGCCGAACAGTCGTCGTCGAGGATATCAGGACCGACCCGAGGTTCTCCTCTGTCGTTGCCGACCACACCAAACGCGGCATGATTTCTTCAATCCGCGTGCCGATTGTCGACGACCGCCAGCTGCTTGCAACGATGGTGGTGACGATGGCGTTCGAGCGGAGATCTTGGACGACCGAAGAGATCAGGTTTGTGGAGAGTGTCGCGGCGCAGGCCCGCGTGGCGCTTGAGGCGGCTCGAAATCTCATTCGCCAGCAAAAGATCGCCACGACGCTTCAGGATGCGCTGCAGCCGCCGCTTCCCACGAAGTGGCCCGGGCTGACAATCGATACATACTACCGGGCGGCCCTCGAAGAGAGCAGTGTCGGCGGCGACTTTATCGACAGCTTTGCCACCGGTCAGTATCAGACGGCCCTGGTTGTGGGCGATCTCAGCGGCAAGGGACTTCAGGCGGCCGCCCAGCTTGCCTCAGTGCGCAATATGCTGCGCGCGCTGGTTGCCGTGGTGCAGCCGCTCTCGGCAGCCTTTGAAGCGCTCAATACGACGCTGGTAAACCAGGAAGCGCTTCGCGGGTTCGTTACGCTGTTCACGGCCATCTATGACGCGCGCACCTCGACGCTGACATATGCCTCGGGCGGACACGAACCGATCCTCCTGTACCGGCAGTCCAACCGCGCAATCGAAGAACTGCATCCGACAGGCACTGTCCTGGGTCTGGAACTGGGGCTGCAATATGAACAGCGCGAAGTGACGCTCGCGGAAGGCGACATCCTTGTTCTCTACACCGACGGCATCTCCGAGGCCGGCTTCGACCGCCGGTCTATGCTGGGTACGGCCGGGCTTGCGAGGATTGTGCGCAGCCGCGCAGGCGGCGCGACTGTCTCCGATCTCGTGCAACGAATTATCGTCGACGTGGACGCATTCTCATTCAGTCCCCTCCGAGACGACGCGTGTCTGCTGGTTGCAAAGGCCGGTGGCGATGCGCGCCGGGTATAATCGCCAGACGGGCCGCAAGTTGCGGACGCGCATAGCGCGTCGGAGCGGCCGTTTGAGAGAGTTTCCTGCATGGTCCTGTTTTTTGTCTCCGTTATATTTCTTCTCATCGCCGCCGGATTAATCGGATTAACACGAATTTCGCGCCTCCACTTAGGATGGCGTGTCTTGATTGCAATAATCTGGGCTTTCGTGCTCTACTTCGGCAGCTTTGCAGTCCTCAACGAATGGCGCGCTTCCGATCGGCGTCAGAAAATGGTTTCACAGTGCGAGGCGAATCTCCGTAAGATCGGGGCGGCATTGGAGCAGTACCGCAAGGCAAATGGCGCCTATCCGCCTTCAGTCGATGCGCTCGCGCCTTTGCTGAACAAGAACAAGGCCACGGAAGGATCGTTGTACTGCCCGCGCGCGTCGCAGGTTCGCGACCGGGCAAATCACGGGGACGATTGCCACGACAGGCCAGGCCCTCCTGAATACTATCTCGGGGACTGTTTTGGCAAGATATTTGCGAATGGGAATACAGGCCCCAGCGACTATGTGCTGCACATGCCGGACGCGAATGCGAAGCCGGGCGACATCCTGGTGGAAGAGCGTGAGTTCAATCACCCTCAGGGATGGTCCGCTAAAACCAACTGGAAAACGGTGCTGCGCGTAGACGGCAGCATCGGTGTTGTAAGCCGTTAATTCGGACTGCGGCGACACAATGGATCGCAGCCCATTGCGGCTTTTTGGAACGGCACAGAGCCTGCGCGCTGTATAAGTAAATATATGGGGTTGACTGATCGATGCCGTTCGCGTATCCTATAGGAAGTGACTGCAAAATTGCGGGGAATTGCTACTGTTGCTGGTGTCTTTTCTCACAGGAATGCGAAATCAGGCAAAATTGAAGCTAATTCGACCAGCATATCTCCAATGAAGAGTGCATCGAATCGTGGAGGCGAGATTATGTTTTACTTGCTCCGCCACATCCGCTGCCCGGCCCAAAGCGGCCGGAGTTCGGCGCGATGCCTTGGGAGTTATCAGGAATGAAGTTAGGGCTTGCTTCGGTAGCCGCATTGGTCGCGATCATCGCGCCCGGTGTTCGTGCTCAAGATGCCCCTCCGCCACCACCGCCACCACCGTCGCTCCTCACCCCAAATCAGGCGCGAAACTTTCGCAATCCCGGCCTGGTGCTGCGCTACCAGTTTCAACCGGGGCAAATGCAGCGGTATCGGATTACGACGGACACCATCAGCCGGACCTCTCCGGCGGACGGTGGCGAGGCGGTGCTGACCAAGCAGCATATTGAGACGGTGATTTCCCAAACGGTACAGGACATCCGGTTCCCTGACGGTATTGCTACGCTTATTCTGCAGCCGGAATCCATACGCATCGTCACGAACGATAAGCCCGATGAGATTTCAACCGAGCAGCGTGAAATTTACCTGCAGGAGCGAAAGCTTCAAGTTTCTCCCATGGGCAAGATCGTCAATCAGGATACGCCATCGGGCCGAAAAGTCCAATCCTCTCTGCTCGACCCGCTGATATATGGATTTCTGGAAACACAGGGAGTATTTCCCCCCGACGGCGTTCACCCCGGAGAAAAATGGTCCGGACAAAGCGTGCTGCGTGATCTGAATGCGCCGGTATCGAATGTCTTTACGGTTTCAGGAATTCAGCCGACGCAGACCGGCGGCATAGTTCGTATCGATTCCCGGATGATCGGTCCCGTCAAGGAAAGCGGAGCCAAGGATTTGCCGAGCAAGGGGGACATAAGCGGCAGAGGCGAGATCTACTTCGACAATACGAATGGAGTCCTCTCAAACTCGTCGCTCTCGCTCCACGCCAAACTGCCCCTGCCCAACCAGCAGAACGGAAAAAGCCGGAACAGCGTGGCGTTTGTGAAACTGAGCGCCGGAGTCGTTGTCGATCGAAAGCTTACCGTGGTGCGCGTCGGCAGCGAAGCCGACAATGCTGTGGTTCCCCAGGCTGTTCCGGCTAATACGCAGACACAATATCTATCTATCTTCAGTAACCCGCAGACTTCTCAGGAAGCCACCCCGATTGCTCCGCAAGCGCAGCCAGGCGCTTCTGCAGCCGACAAACAATCCGCGGGCACAACGCCGCAGCAGCCGGCCGTCGATGACCAGCCAACGGCGCAGCAAAATGCGCCTGCGCAGCCGTAATTATCTTCCCTATCCGATTGCTTTCCTACCCAATACGCAAAACAACGGCCGGAGCGATAGACGCTCCGGCCGTTACTCGATTCGTATCCCTCTGTTACCTACTTGGCTTTAGAGGCTGTCTTGGCTTCCTTCTTGGCAAGCTCTTCCGCATTCAGCGGAAAGAGCTGGCTCTGTGGGACGATTTCCTTTTCCTGCTGATCGCTTGACCAGGAGAAAGAGATCGATGCGCCACCCGAGTCGTTCTCGTAGTAGCCAAGGCGAACATCGTATTTCTTGCCGGCGACAAGATCGATTGTGCCCTTATCTTCCGTAGCGCCGTGCTCGGTCCAGTTCTCGATCAGCTTCTGCCCATTTATCCACAGGCGAGCGCCATCATCGCTGGTCGTGTAAAACGTATACTTACCGCTATACAGGGGAACGACCTGGCCGGTCCATACAATCAGGAAATCATGAACCTTGGCATTCTCTCCGCCGGAGTTGGCGTCCATGCCGTCATCCCAGTTGAAGTTGACGTATGGATCCTGGCGAGAAAACATCTTCGTGACTTTGATGACACCGTTCACTGCCGGCCATCGGTGCGAATATGTGCCGGTCAACCCTGTGCCATCGCCAAGGGTTGCAACGGTCACTGTATCGGAGTTCTCCGACTCGCCCAGCGCATTGATTGCTCGAACACGAACCGTACAGAGGGATCCGGGTTTAAGTCCCGAGCATGGGACTTCCGTAGTGCCGGCAATCGTCTTGCCCGATGGCTTCCATGACACTCCGCCATCCGTGGAAGTCTCCACGACAAAACCGGTCTCGTCCTGCGATCCCGCCTGCCATGTGACGTCGATTGTGCTGCCTGTAAGCGGTGTAACCCTTAGCGAGTGCGGCTTTCCCGGGGCGCCGGGCGCCACAACTGTCGCTGTGCCGCCCGGGCCTCCGGCAGTGCCGTCTCCAAAACGATCGGCATAGACAGAAGTGGCAGCGCACGAACCAAGGATAGCGGTAATCGCAATTTGTACAAAAACTTTTTTATATGTTTGCGTTTTCGAAGGCATTTCAAAAACCTTCCTTTCTGACCAATCCGGCATAACAAGCAAACTGATAGATTTATTGTGCCACAGGTTAAATGCCTCCGGAAAATTCATGTGTTTAATAGCGCTAAAATATTTGAGATATTTTTCGAATTGTGGTTTAACCATCAAAAACAGAAAATCACAGCTTTCAATAATTGGTATTTTTATGAATGAAAATGCATATTTTTACCATATACACGGTATAATCCACTTATGGCAACAACGGTATCCAGAGAGACTAGTCATAAGATTACACCGCGCGTGCCGCGGAAGCCGCATCACAGGAAGCATGACAATGCTGCTCCAGGCAAGTTACTGCGCGAGCCGTTCAGCGCAATGTCGCATCTTGTGGGGGCATTGCTGTCCATTGCGGCACTGGTTATCCTTCTGGTTCTATCGCATGGACGTCCGTGGCATATCGTAAGCTTTTCGATCTACGGCTCTTCATTGATCCTGCTCTATACGGCTTCGGCGCTTTACCACGCGCTGTCGGTTCGGCCAAGATACGCCGAGCGGCTGCGCCGTCTCGATCACTCCATGATCTATCTGCTGATACTCGGATCGTATGCGCCTTTATGCCTGATCGCGTTGCGCGGCGCTTGGGGCTGGTCTCTCTTCGGGGTTGAAATCGGATTGGCGGTAACCGGAATTGCCTTCAGCATGTTCTGGACACGCGTTCCGGACTGGGTGCGGCTAATGTTGTACCTGGGGATGGGATGGCTGATCGTAATCGCGCTCGTTCCTTTGCGCGCTGCGATCTCCAATACCGCGTGGGAATGGCTGGTAGCCGGCGGTCTCACATTTTCGATAGGCGCTGTCATCTTCGCGCTGGACCGCCCGCATTTGCTGCCGGGCAAGTTTCACGCGCATGACCTCTGGCACTGTTTCGTTCTGGCCGGAACGATCTGCCACTTCATTTTTATGCTGAATATGGTGTGATTGCCTCCACGGCTTCATCTTCAAACGAACATGGGCGAGGGAAAAATTAACATTCTCCCCTCGCCCATTCGGTTTCGGCATCTTATATGACCGGAGACACCCAGCAATCTTCTACTGGATTACCACCGAAGTCATAGCGTCGTTAAGTCCGGCGTAGCCCGTAAAGTAAGCCTGTCCCAGGTTTGCATCTGGGTAGAGATCCCATGACGTCCCTGTGAAGTTATCATCCTGATAAATGGTTACCTTCCACCCGGCCGGAATTTTACACGACGATGCCCAATCATTGGGCACGCCAGCAGCCTGCAGCTGAGCAAGCGTGTATGAGCCTTTAGCCAGTGGCGACGACATCGCTCCACCGTAATTCACGTCCTGATAGAACACCACGGAATTCGTGAGCGCATTGCAGCGATCCGTATCGGCGAAATCCATGGCGACGATGCCGTACTTGCGGCCGGGCGCAGTGAACGGATTCGCGATCAGATAGTTATAGAGCCTGGAGTTGATGTCGTTCGACACATTCGTGATGTTCGGGATGCCAATGATGCTCTGAACACCGCTTGTAAAGTTGATGTACTGCACTCCGTTCCAGGCGTTGCCTGTGGCAGTCTCATTGAACAGGCTCACGATCTGGTTCCACTTCGTGTTGTTGCTTGAGACGTTGTAGTTGTCCTGGACACGTAAGTTCGAGCCGTTGAAAAACGTGGCGTTGTCTGCCCAGTTTGTGGCGTCAATGCCTTCGCTCGTACCTCCGAACCTTCTGAGCAGGACGATTTTCCCGCGTACCTGGCCGAGAGTGGGAATGGTGGATCCAAGCGACCACAGCCCCGGATTCTTCGCAACGTAGGAATCGAAGGTTTGCGCGAAGGTGCGGGTATCGTTGCTGGCGTTATATTCTTCCTTAACGCTCATGACCACGCACTCGGTGGGATTGTTGCTGAGAAACGTGCTGACCATGTTCAGCACGTCATCGAAGTTCATGTTCTGGTAGACGCTGCCGTGGTGGATGGCGAAGGCATCGTTTATGTGGCGGCATCGGATATCGAGAAAGCGGACTCCTGCATTAAGCTGCTGGTCGATCGTCCAGTTCTGGCATTTGGCGGTGCCGGGAAATGGTTCGAATCGCGCTCCGGAATCGTGTGTTCCGGGAATGGAAAGATCTGAGATCAGCAGATTTCCATTGCGTTCGTTCATCCAATTGGAGGGAGCCGCGCTCACGGCGAGCGGAACGGCTAGAAGCAGTAGCAAGGCGGCGGCGCACAGGACATTCTTCATTCGTGTTCCCTTTTGGTAAGATTCGACGTTTTGCTTTTCGGAAACTTTCTCCGTGAACTTGCATGATAGAAGCTTGCGTTGCTTCTTCGCGCAAAGTATATCAGAAGAGTGATCAAAAAACGTTCAAACGTAAACGATTACGGGAATACATACAGAGAGTTAATTGTATCTTAACATATTTAATATATTTAGAGTTTACTGCCGCATTTTTCTTGGACCGCTTGCGCTTCTCCCGTCATATAATGCACTCCCCAATCGTACATAAGATTGACGATCGGCGCTATGGTGCGGCCAAAGTCTGTCAGGCTGTACTCCACTTTGGGAGGCACCTCGCGATAGACTTCGCGGTAAACGACACCGGCCTGCTCAAGCTCGCGTAACTGCGCGGTCAGCATCTGCTGGGTAACGGATGGGATTTCGCGCCGCAATTCCCCAAACCGCTTGGTTCCGGTCATCAAGTGATAGAGGATGACGCCTTTCCACTTCCCACCGATCACGTCGAGAGTGGCTTCGACCGGGCAGATATATTGGCGTCCCGGCAGGACATTCGGTAACTCGCCCATTGCGTTTCGGCTCCAATAGTATGATTTCCCAGACTATACCATAAAAATATGCGTACTTGCGCAATCGCACACTACTGAGTATTCTCATTGCAAATCGTTTTGAGGAGAGTTTGCATGAAGATATTAATCGTCCACGCCCATCCTGAGCCGAAATCGTTTAACGGCGCTTTGACGCAGCGCGCCGTGGATACATTTACTGCGGAAGGGCATGAGGTTGTTGTCTCGGATCTGTACGCGATGGGGTTCGATCCCGTATCAGACAGGTCGAACTTCACGACCGTTGCTAATCCGGATTACTATAAGCAGCAGGCCGAGGAGGCATACGCCACGGAGCACGGCGGCTTTGCGGCGGATGTATTGGCCGAGATTGAGAAACTGGAGTGGTGCGATGCGCTGATCTTCCAATTTCCGCTCTGGTGGTTCGGAGCGCCGGCAATCCTCAAAGGATGGGTGGATCGCGTCTTCGCCTATAAACGCACGTATGCCGGAGGCTTCTGGTACGGCAAGGGGGCTTTTAAGGACAAGCGCGCGCTCATATCGGTTACGACCGGAGGAATGGATACGGCCTACTCGCCAACCGGTCTGAACGGCGACATGTCCCGCCTCCTGTTCCCCATCCAGCATGGCATGCTGGCGTTCACCGGCTTTCAGGTGCTGCCACCGGCGCTATTCTATTCCGTAGCGCATATCTCCGACGCCGACCGCGCCGCTATGCTCGACAGCTGGAGCAAACGCCTTCGTTCCATATGGACCACGGATCCGATTGTCTGGACGCCCACCCTCAACGATATCGACGACGCTCTGCGCGATACAACGCCGCGCTTCATGGCGCAATTCACGGTAAAGGAAGCGCCGCCGGCCGAACTGCTTAAGGATGAAGCGGCCGCCACCTCCCGGCTGCAGGCGCAGGGAATTATACAATCCCTGCATATCACGGAAGATCATCACCAGGGCTGGCTCATATTGCGCGCTCCGGATGAGGAGAGCGCCCAACGGCATCTGAAGGCGCTGCCGCTGTTCGAATATCTGGAATTCACAGTCGTAAGGTTGGAGTAACAGGGAGGCAGGGTTCTTAACGCGGCGGCTTCACATACAGGATGACATCTGTCTTCGGATTGATCACGATGGTCATTTCACCACTGCCGTCGGGATATTTGACGTTGCCGATCACACGGTGCCCCGCAGGTCCGTCGATTGTGATCTTATAGTCGCCATAGTAAGCGCGGGCCGGAAACTCGCCGTTCTTATTCGTGACACCCGATGTGTCCGTCCACCAATCGTGATGGATCAGTTGCATCAGGCGGTTGTAGGCGGGCTTGGGCGACATGTCCTTTCGGACAAGTCCGGCCGGAGCGCCTGCCCATGAATCCTTGTCGCTGAAGTCCCACCATGTGATGGCGTGGACGGACGGATGGCTGAACAGGAGGGTGTAGAACTGCGCCACATAGTCGGCCTGAGCGGCCTCGCCCTCGGGTGTCGTGTTCCAATCCGTTGCGGGCGGTCCATTGAAATCGACATTTCGCTTCGGCCCGCTCAACACAGTCGTCTCGGTAAAGTGGATCGGCTTGCCGAACTGTGCGAAGGTCTCGCAGGTCTGCCAAACCTTCTCCATGGGCCACGGGCCGGAGTGCATATGCGATTGGATGCCGGCCGCATCGGGCAGCTTGCCATCTTTCTTCATGGCTTTCCAGAGGGCGACATTGGCCTCTCCGGTCTCATAGTCATTGTAGATAAACGTATCCGGCGCACCACCGGCAGCGGACCTGGCCCAGCCCAGCGCAGTTTCAACGACCTTGGGAGCGCCGTCACGCTTAAGCCAGGAGCTTTCGCCGTTGGGCGGGTTTGTGGATGCCCCGTTTGCGGCCTCGTTCACAACATCGTAGTACAGGAGACGCTTGCGTTCATGTGTCACGATATCCGTAGCCCTCTTGCGTAGCAGCGGGATTGCCGCATCGGGGTCTTTTGGCGCCCACCATGGATAGACTTCGTGCCAGACCAGCGGATGCGCCTTGGGCGCTATGCCGTGCGCATTGCACCAGTCAGCCATGGCGTCGAGGCGCGGAAAATCGGTATTGCCCTGCTGCGGCTCGAAAGCGCCCCAGTAAAACGGGAGGGTCGCATAGTTAAAGAGGGCCGCAAACCGGTCCCGGTAAGCCTGCTGCAGCGGTGAATCGTCTTTCGGATTCAGGCCGAAGAAGTTGCAGCCGAAGAGGAATGCATGGCGCGTCATTTCTACCTTGACATGCACATTGCGCATCGGCTTGCCTTTAGCATCGACGACCTTGATCGTAAGCAGGCCGGTCCTGTACCTTCGAATGCCGGCAGCCTCGGCCGCCGGCGTTATTTCTCGCTTAGCCGCAATGATCGCGGGATCGACGCCGGTATCTTCCACCTTGATTGCCGCAAACTCCATGATGCCGGCCTGCGCGCCCACCTGGAGACGCGCGGCGAGAGGCTGGTCGAATGTCTGCGAGATGGTTTCCTGCAGCGTGTACTGCTTCCACTGCGGCGTGAGATCGATGCTCTGCGCCTCGGCACCCGTATAGGGCGCTCCAGTGGTCTCCACGACGGCTCGAACCGTATTGCGGCCTGCGGCGCGTCCCCAGAACTGAAAACGCAGACGGTGGCCGATCTGTGGAACACCACTCAAGTCTGCCGTGGCCTGAATATTATAAAAGGGATCGGCGGCATGCTTCACCGTGACACGCAGTTCCGTCGTCGCGCCGCCTGGAAGCCCCTGTGCCGCAATGGTTTCAATGCTCGCGGCATCCTCGGACGGCCGGATCATATTCCACGCAGCGCCGCCGAGAAGGTCACGAGGTGGATCGGCAGCCATGGCCGGGAGGGCGGCGAGGCAGAGAAGAGTTGTGAGGGCGATGCGGTTCATAAATAGAGCAACCTCGGATCCGATATAACTCTTGCATCCAGCCCTTCAGGGCTTGGAGCGACTTATCGGAGCAGCATTGACCTAATATATTCGCCAATCCGGCATGTTTCCCTGCCGGATTCACACCATTATTCACCACTCCTGACAGCCGTCGCGAATTCCATCCCTTAATCTGCTCTTAACACCACTTTATGTCAATCGCTGATGTTCGTGCATCTAGAATTCAGCAACAACTCTCAAGAACATCAGTTCGGATTTAGTGAGTGCTCGTGACTCGTGTGTGACTCAGCCTGTGACTCGCAATGAGTCCGTTTAAAATGGCCATCTATGGGTAAGTTAGGGTTGACAGGCAACATCTAGTGTGATACAATGCAGCCGTCCCCAAGATATGGGCTGACTGACCGATTAGCGGTAACACGATGAAATGCCCATTCTGCGGCCAAGATAATGACGCGGTGCTTGATTCGCGCCCTCTCCATGATGGCGAAGCGATCAAACGACGGCGTGAATGTAAAGATTGCGGACGTCGCTTTACGACGTTCGAAACCATCGAGGAGCTTCAGCTCACGGTGGTTAAGAAGCCGGACCGTGAAGGCTTGAGTCGCCGCGAGACGTTCGATCGCGGCAAGCTTTTGCGATCCCTGCGCGTCGCCTGCCAAAAACGCAATATTTCCGAGGGCACCCTCCAGAGCGTCGCCGACGATATTGAGCGCACCCTTACGAACCGCCTGGACAAAGAAGTCCCCTCTACCGAGATCGGAGAACTGGTCATGGAACATCTGCGCCAGCTCGATCAGATTGCCTATGTCCGATTTGCGTCGGTCTACCGGCAATTCGAGGACGCCACTCAGTTCCGTGACATTGTCAACCTGCTGCGCAAGCAGCAGACACGCCCTAAGAAGACCTGAGCCGCGCCCGACTCAGATCCACCCCAAACAAAACCCTGGAGGCGTTCGCTCGTCAGGCCCCCTCCTTGCGTCCTCCCCGAAGGGAAGGCGCGTTCGCCCTGAAAAATGGCTCCCTCTTCTTGGCGTCTGGTCAAGAAACGCGAGCCTTGCGATGTCGAGAACGCGCCCTCCCTTCGGGAGGGGATGGGGTGGGTCTTGATTATTATTTTTTTTACTACTAGCTTGAGGAGACCAAAGTATGCCTGCTACAGCCCCGAAAGACAGGGCCTCGGATACATCCGAGACGAAGCGCGTCAGCCGTAAGCCGGCGACACGTGGATTAACTATTCCCCGCCGCTACACAGAGCCCGGACAGGACGTCTGGGCGACTGTCGAATGGGAACTCCGGACAGCGTCCATTGTGGGAAGCGACGGCAAGATCGTCTTCGAGCAGCAGGGAGTCGAGATCCCCAAGTCGTGGTCGCAGCTGGCTACGAACGTGGTCGTCTCCAAGTACTTCCGCGGTCATGTCGGGACGCTGGAGCGGGAATATTCCGTCAAGCAGCTGATCACCCGCGTGGCTGACCGCATCATTGAGTGGGGCAACGAGGGCGGCTATTTCGCGACCGAGGAGGATTCCTCGGCGTTCTCCGACGAGCTTCGCTACATCCTGCTGCATCAGATGGCCGCGTTCAACAGCCCCGTGTGGTTCAACCTAGGCTGGGCCGGACGCCGCCAGGCGGTTTCCGCATGCTACATCAACGAGGTTGAGGACACGATGGAATCCATCCTGGACCTCTACAAAACCGAAGGCATGCTCTTTAAGGACGGCTCGGGATCCGGTCTCAACCTCAGCACCCTGCGCTCCTCCAAGGAACCTCTTGAGGCCGGCGGCCGCTCAAGCGGTCCGATCAGCTTCATGAAGGGCCTGGATGCCTCTGCAGGCTCCATCAAGTCCGGCGGCAGCACCCGCCGCGCCGCCTGTATGCGCGTTCTGGATGTCGATCATCCCGACATCATGAAGTTCATCGAGTGCAAGAAGGACGCCGAGCTCAAGGCGCATGCGCTGATCGATGCCGGCTTCAGCGGCGCGTTCAACGTGGAGAACGGCGCGTATGACACAGTTCCCTTCCAGAACGCCAACCATAGCGTCCGCGTGAATGACGAGTTCATGAAGGCCGTCGAGACGGACAGCAGCTACGACACGAAGTTCCGCACTGGAGACAAGGTTGCCGAGACCCTGAAGGCCCGGGACATTATGAAGGGCATCGCCGAAGGCACCTGGGTGTGCGGCGACCCCGGCATGCAGTACGACACGACCATCAACGACTGGCACACCTGCGCCAACACGGACCGCATCTACGCCAGCAACCCGTGCTCGGAATACATGTTCCTGAACTCCACGGCCTGCAACCTGTCGTCGCTGAACCTGATGAAGTTCCGCAAGGAAGACTACGCGTTCGACACGGAATCGTTCGAGCATGCGGTCACCATCATGATCACCGCTCAGGAGATCGTGGTCGGCTTCGCGGCCTACCCCACCCCGAAGATCGAGCAGCGCTCCCATGAGTTCCGCACGCTGGGCCTCGGCTACGCCAACCTTGGCGCGCTGCTGATGGCGTCGGGCCTTCCCTACGACAGCGATGCCGGCCGCTCCTATGCAGGCGCAGTCACCGCCATCATGACCGGCCGCGCCTACGCTCAGTCGGCCACGGTCTCCCGTGACTGCGGCGGCCCGTTCTCGGGCTACACGCCAAACCGCCAGCCCATGCTGCGGGTCATCGGCAAGCACCGTGACGCCGTCAAGAGCATCGACAGCAAGCTCATACCCGCATCCCTGCTGGCAGCCGCCCAGACCGCGTGGGACGACGCCCTCGCGCTCGGCGAACAGCACGGCTTCCGCAATGCGCAGGCCACGGTCCTTGCGCCCACCGGCACCATCGGCTTCATGATGGACTGCGACACAACCGGCATCGAGCCCGATATCGCGATCGTCAAGTATAAGAGCCTGGTCGGCGGCGGCATGATGAAGATCGTGAACCAGACCGTTCCCGAGGCGCTCACCCGCCTTGGCTACAACGAGGACACCAAGAACGCGATCATCGCCTTCATCGACGAGCACGATACCGTCGAGGGCGCGCCGCAGCTGAAGCCCGAGCACCTGACGATCTTCGACTGCGCCTTCCGGCCCACCAACGGCACGCGCTCCATCCATTACAAGGGCCACATCAAGATGATGGCCGCCGCGCAGCCGTTCATATCCGGCGCGATCAGCAAGACGGTGAACGTGCCGCAGGACTGCACGCCCGACGAGATCGCGGAGACCTACCTGGAATCGTGGAAGCTCGGTCTGAAGGCAGTCGCCATCTACCGCGACGGCTCCAAGAAGACCCAGCCGCTCAACACGAGCAAGGAGACGCCGGCAGCCGACAAGACCGCAATCGCCGCCGTCGGCGTCGAGACCACACCGCGCGTCATTCGCCGCCGCCTGCCCGATGAGCGGGCGTCGATCACGCACAAGTTCAGCATCGGCGGGCACGAGGGCTACATCACAGTGGGCCTGTACCCGGACACGATGATGCCCGGCGAGATCTTCATCCGCATGTCCAAGGAAGGCTCCTCGATTTCGGGCCTGATGGACAGCTTCGCCACCGCGATCTCGCTGGCCCTGCAGTACGGTGTGCCGCTCTCGACCCTGGTGGACAAGTTCATCCACAGCCGCTTCGAGCCGTCCGGTTTCACCAACAACAAGGACATCCCGATGGCGAAGTCGGTGATGGACTACATCTTCCGATGGATGGCCCTCAAGTTCCTGGAGCGCGACCAGCGCCACAATGTCGGTCTGATCGCCGACCAGGAGCCGGAAGTCACCGAGCCCACCCCGGCCCCCAAGTCAAACGGCAACGGGAATGGAAACGGCCATACCAACGGCAACGGAAACGGCAAGAAGCCCGTAATAGCCCTCGCCACCGTGACCGACCAGAACACCGCCACGATCACCGACCACGAGCGCGAGATCTTCCGAATGCAGTCGGACGCACCCCCGTGCCCCGAATGTGGCGCTCTGACGATCAGAAGCGGCGCCTGCTACAAGTGCCTCCAGTGCGGAACGAGTCTCGGCTGCAGCTAACGCGGCAGCGATAAGTAGACGATAGATAAGAAGGCCCGCCGATCTTTTGGTCGGCGGGCTTTCTTTTAATTTGAAGTTTGCGAAAATAGTTTTGGTTTTCCTTTCCGCTTTTCTTCTCCCACCGCGAGTATCTATTTACGCAACCGTGATGTTGGGCCGCCGACTGCCCTGGCGAATGAATTCACGGGCTGGCAAGGTCACGAAGTGTCCCTTCGGACACTGAAGAAAGAGAGATACTTACGATGCGAGAACCGAAAACATGCCTTCTCATTCATTGTATATGGGCGACATGGGATCGATTGCCAATTCTCGTAGGCGAACAGCGTGAAACAGCCTACAGGAGCATTGAGGCGGAATGCCGCGCTATGAGGGTCAATATGCTGGCGATTGGAGGAACAGACGACCATGTGCATCTTCTGGCAGAGATACCTGCAACCCTGCCTGTGTCTCTCTTGATGAAAAACGTAAAGGGATCGACCTCTCATCTGGTTAACACAGTGGGTGGAAGAAATGATTTTTTCAAATGGCAGGGAGCCTATGGCGCATATACAGTAGGCCATCTTGAACTCCCCACGATCACACGCTACATTCAAAATCAGGAGCAACATCACAGTGGCGGCACGACTGTAAAGAACTTGGAATTGCCGGAACCGCAATCAACGACGTTCCCCAGTGTCCGCAGGGACACTTTGTGACCTTGCCAGCCCGTGATTTCAATCGCCAGGGCAGCAATCGCATAATGCGGCCGTTTTCGACAAGAAATAGCCGCCTTCAAATTGAGCATAATTACCGTAAATTGATCACCCGCAGGAGCGCTACCATGTCCGACACCGAAATCCCTGTTCGCTTCGAACTCTCAATCAACGGCAACCACATCGCGACCGGCGGCGTGAAGTACGGCGTGATCGACGCCCATGTGTTAGGGGCAACTCGCACAACATCAGGTCTCCCGAATTTAGCACGCAAGGACGAAGAGGTCGACGCCAACTACGACCACATGGTTGTAGAGTTGGGCGGCATAGATGGAGATGATTTCGTCCGCTGGATCAATGAGAAGCCGGTAAAAATCGGCGATGAGATTCTCGTCAGACTTCTTGGCCCCGGCTCTGTCGATGCACCAAGTTATCGTAGAAGTCAGAATGAGATAACCGCTGACGCAGCCGCTCGCGAGGCGGAGTTGCGAGAGTTAGACGAAAATTTAGACAGGGCGAGCCTCGACCTGCTTGATTGCTTGAATTCTTCGGCTGAAGAGTTCAGTGCGTCGATGCATCAGTATCAGCATGCTGCCAGCCAATTGATTAGCGCCCTGACAAAGGCATGCAGCGAATCAGCAGGCGACGCAGCGGAGGAATTGGATAATAGACGCAATGAAGCACACGACGCTACACGCGGTTTCCTCCGCCATCTCATGGACTACCGCAAGAGCAAAGAGTTGGCGACTAGCGATGGGAGCGCGACGTAGCGCCTGAGGCAGGCAATTATAACGAGATGCTGAAAATGTGGATCCCCCCCGAAGACACGAGCGATCTATTCATTCCGCCGGTCCCTTGCCCTGAATCGTTCGCGCCAACGACCGGCGATACGCTGCCAGGCGAATCGGTCGGCTTTGTGCTTACCTACGATGAAATCGTAGATTTGCTATCAGGCGCTCTGGGTTGCGACTACGAAAGTCTCTTTTTCGAACAAATCCCACAGTATTCGATGCTAGGCCGCATTCAGTTCTATTACGAGGATTATTGCTTCAGTTTGGATGAAGCGGCAGCCCTGCGGCTGGAATGTATGACGATTGCGCAGACATGCGATCACGAGCTGGCGTTTCGTCCTCTTCGAAAACTGATCTACATCTGCGACGCAGCGATCAAAAAGGAGATGGGCTTCTGTCTTATGTGTGACTGATGGTAATAATATACCAGTATCGTTCAACCAGGAGCGTTTACTTATGACCGACTTTGTTGATACAGAAATGGCTGAGATACTGCCCGCACCGCTTTTTGATCGCCTTATCATACTCGAAAACTTTGATGACGGTGGTCTGACTTCGGGTTCACGAGATATATCTATCTATTTGCCTGACGGTTATGATAAGTGCGAAGATCATTTCCCTGTTATTTATTTCAACGATGGTCAACTCATGTTGAAGAAAGACGGACGGAATTTTCTAGACATTAATATTGCTTACGATCAGCTTATTCAGGATGGATGGATCAAGCCAGCGATATTTGTTGGAATCTCGAGCTTGCCGCCAACACGAAATTACGATCTGGCACCAACGGCCCACAAACCAGACCTCCAGCGCCTAGGTGGTGGAGGTCTGGGTGATTATTACAAGTTCATCTCCGAACTCCTCAAACCTACCATTGACAAGCACTATCGCACCAAACCCGAACCGGCATATACTGGAATTGCCGGGATATCGTTAGGCGGTTTGGCGGCATTTACGATGGCCTACGTCCATTCTGAAACATTCGGCATGGCTGGCTGCATGTCGCCCTCACTGTGCTGGGATCACGGTTACGCACTCAATCTGATAAAGAATGACGAGGGCAATAAGAAAGAAGTCCGCTTCTGGCTGGACGCCGGTGGAGGCAACTATGAATATGATCCGGGGTGGCAATATGCTGCGCGTGCCTACAAACTACTGGAGCAGCATGGATGGATTCCAGGAGACGATCTGGCTGCCTACTTCGATTATGCAGCCGACCATACTCCTGGCGATGCAGGACGGCGGGTGCGTCAGATGCTGCATTTCCTGCTGCGGAAAGACCCCCTCCTGTTGGAGAATTACCGGCTTGTGAGCGCAAATAACCCGGAAGCTGAGAAAATGGATCTTGGTTTGGGATACTGTCGCAATCCGCTGGGCGCGGAGGCTTGGTACAAAAATGGGCTTCGGCTTACAGTGCCGCAACCGCACATCACCATTTCCGACCCCAACATAGTGACTATAGATGAGCATGACCCTATTCTGCTTTATGGAGTTTCCCTGGGTGAGACAACGATCTCATCGACTTATATGGGACATACTGCTTCATTGACTGTGATTGGTAATGACCCGAATGCCGCGCTCAGTTGTTTGCCGTGCCCACTTGCCGCTATTGCCCCGAGCATTGAAGCCGACTTCATCAGTGATCTTAATCTACCATACAATATTATTGATACCAATGAGGCAACGGTTGCTCGTTTCGGCGTTTGGCACGACCCAGAATACGTACATATTGCCGTTCATGTGCGGGACAACGAAGTAGTGCGGAAACCTTGCACTGTGCCTTGGGACCAAGATAGTTTCGAGATTACCTTTGATTCGAGGTCAGAAGCGCATATTCGTGCTGGGAGTAAATGGGTATATGGACATACTGACTTTATGCCTTTTAGCTTGAACCCGGGCCAGCCTGGCGAACAGATTCATATGCTCTACCAGGAGACGGACGAATGGCTACACAAATTGCCCGCAGGAATTGATGCTACTTGCGTCGTTGCGCCTGGCGGCTATAAAGCAATACTTTCGATCCCGGCCAGCTATCTTGACGATCGGCAAGAAGGCCACTGGACAGTCTTCCGTCTCAACATATGTATCAACAACTATGAAACAGCCAGTGGCCCCATGGTGGATACGCGTTGGCAACCAGACTGGCAAAATAATCGTAACATTATTTGTTCGGGGATGTTTAGGAAAGAGTAGCCATACCTGTTGTGCTTTAGCCGGTCCACTACGATATCTAGGTGAATAGGTCATTCAGCCTAAATCGGCGGCGGTCTCCCTGTCACGCCCTATCCCTCGCCCTCATGCGTCAATCAACGAACGCACGCCATCCGCCGAGAATGCTTCCGCCGCCATAAAATCCTCATCCCGCCATTCGACAACAAATTCGCCATTGGTGAACGATTTGATATTCGACCACTTCAACTGCACTCGCCTACGGCTTTGCGCCCGCAGACTTGCCACATCTCCCTGATCGGACGGCAGGCCAGGAAACCATTCTGAACTCAGTTCGCCGGCGGCAAATATACCCACACAGGATTGTACACCCAACAGGAATGGCTGCCCGGTGGGCCAGCCGTCTTCGTAAGCCTCGCACCACAAACCGGCATCGGTCCGAATACCCCACATAAATCGCCGCGCCAGAAGATCATGTTGCCCCGGACAATCAAGGCGCGGTCCGATGGGGCCGGTGAATGTATAGCGCCAGCGGCGATTTTGCCAGCCTTTGCCGAGTTTGCGACCGCCGTCACGCCCCGTTTCCCAGATCGGCTTGAAGTGCGCCCTGTATTCCCTCTGCCAATTTTCCGACAGAACGCGACCGCCACCGAATGTGAGCATCTTCTGGATCGAACGCACCAGCGGACTGGCTTCGCCAATGACGAGATATTGCGACGGCGATAGAATTACACGGCATCGTCCCGGCTGTCGGCAGACGCGCGCCATCCACATCAGGCGCGATACCTCATCAATCGCCCCAAGATGCCCGGTTTCACTATCGCCGACATACATCATTGGCCGTTGACGCGCATGCGCAATTACGCCGGCGCGCGCTTCATCCCAATTCGCGTACTGTGGGCGTTCGGAGTGGTCGTCGATTGAGACCTGAACGGTCATGTTTCACCTGGCAGGATGAGATTTCGACAAGAGAGCATCGATATATTTAGTACGCGAATATCGACGAAAAATACTTCAGATTCGCCTTTCCGCTTTTCTTCTCCCACCGCGAGTATCTATTTACGCAACCGTGATTAGTAGCCGCCGGGGTGCCCTGGCGGTTGAAACCACGGGCTAGAGAGTACACATGTCCGCCTTCGCGGACCAGGAGAGGAATAAATCGAATGCGGGAGTCAATGACATATCTGTATGCTCATTTTGTGTGGGCAACCTGGGATCGGTTACCTTTGTTGGTGGGAGAACGCAAGGCGGAAGTCTATCGTCTCATAAAAGCAGAATGCAGGCGCATGAAGGCCGATGTCATAGCAATTGGCGGCATTGAAGATCATATGCACCTTCTCATCGACTACCCAGCCACCATTACCGTTGCTGATGTCGCCAAACGTGTAAAGGGATCGTCATCATATATAACACAATGCAACCAAGGCGATTTCTTCCAGTGGCAAGGCGCTTATGCCGCGTTTACTGTATCCAGACGCGAACTCACAATTGTTCGAAACTACATAGAGAACCAGGAGCGCCATCACCGCCAAGGCAGGCGTCATGATAATACGTCTGCCCTAAATCACGCAGAGCATGTCGCAGGCAATTCAACCCCATCTCAATTCGGCGGATACAGTACCTCAGTATCATGGCAAACCATGATCGCGCATCCTTCTGCATCCTGTTTATTCATTCCGCCCCGAATGCGTACCTGCGCCCATAGCGGATACGCATAATCTGCAATCTTCTTCGCTTCCGCCTTGCTGATCTCTGTTGTCCGGAACCCCATGATATAGCCGTTATACGAATCGTAGTCATCCTGGCTGATGACGGCTGGAAAGCGTTTCATCACTTGCAGGCCAGCGCTGTGATAATCTTTCTGGAAACTCGATCCAGGTGAACTCCAACTGCCGCTGAGGCCGCTGTCGCAGCCACCGATCAAAATGGGCATGGCCAGAGCGGCAAGCAGCAATGCTGTTCGCCGCGTAGTAAATCGTGGATACATAGTCCCCCTCCAACTCCTCAGCCGCTCCGGCACAAAAATCATAGCCCGCCACGATATTGAGGCGTATAGGTCATTCGGCCTAAATCCGAATCGGCCATAATCTCGCATCCCATCCTAACCATCTCAGTGCATAATTACCGTATACCATCACCCGTAGGAAATCACCATGTCCGACGCAGAAATTCCGGTCCGCTTCAAGCTAATCAAAGCGGCATAGAACCGCATGCGATGGAAGAATGAGATAAGTTCGAACGTGAACGAAATCGCCCAAGAGCAATACTTATGACAATCGCAGACCTGTTGAAACAACTCCGCTATCGCCGAATGGCAGCCCTGTTATTTGGCATAGCCGTGATCGGACTGAACCTCTGGCTGGCCTGGGAAGGCGGCGGCAATGTCAATATGGTCGATGCATCTCAGAATACAACAATGCGGACTCTTGATCACATTGATGAGGCAATGCAGAAATACCGGACGACGCACGGCAATCCACCGTCAACATTGCTGGAGCTGAACAAAGCCGAGGATTTTACAGGCAACTGGGAGTACGACAAGTCAATAAACGATGACTGGAGACGCCCAATTCACTACCGTGTTATAGGAAGTGGATATGAAGCCGTTTCATATGGTCGTGACGGCAAACCTGGCGGTGAGGGCAGCGATCAGGATCTGATGCCCAAGATGCATTTACCGAAATCACTATCGTTCCCGGCATTTATCGAACACGATCGTCATCAGGTTTTGGTTTGGAGCGTTGTGTTTATGGGATTGATCGCGGCAGGCTGCGCATTGGAATTCTTACAAGCGAACTCAGCAGGAACGCTGCCGATGCGCAATGTGGTCTACAGACTCTTGCTGACAGCAGGCGTGGTATGGTTTCTCTCCAGTCTGCTGACAGCATTATCGACATTTAACGGCATTGGCTGAATAAACGGCCAAAAAAGAAGAATGACTATCAGGCAAAACGCAATGGCAAATCATATATCAAGAGACGTACGGCCCGCTGACGTACTTGCCCTTGAGGCGGAGATCCGCTACGAGCGAGACTGCGGCGCCGTTCACATCCGTATCGGTCTTGCAGCCGAGTCATGTGGACGATCATCGAAGATGCTTGCCGATGAATTGATCTCACGTATCGGCCTAACGCCCCTAGGCAAAGACTGGCGAGGCATCGGCCGTCAGGAAGCCAGAGAACTAATAGCCCGCTTTCTGGGAAATGGCCTTGTCTTCAATGATCCCCTCATGCCGACTGAGCGAGCAGAAAAACTGAGCGCAAGTGTAATGGCTCTCGCCGAGCCAAATGCTGCGTTTCTGACCAATGTATGCGAGTCCGACGAATATAACCGGCCGGGTTGGATTTCCTTAACGAATTCAACCTTCGATCAGGGCGTCGTCTTTCTCGGTAAACATAACAGCGGAATAATCTGGGTCGAAGAAGAAGACTAACACCATAGTCTAATGCACAGGGGTGGTTCCTGCAAGTCCACGACCATCCGCCGGGGTTGGAATTGCCTGATAGTGAAATGAACGCGATATGTGAGTCACAATAGGATTAAACCAGGGCGCCTCATTCGCTGGATATTCCACGTACAAATCATTAAAAAGATCATCGTGGAGAAGGCGCTTCTCATAGATAATTCGATTTCCACTGCGGGCGGAAAACACATACCATGATTTCGTCAATCGTCGATATGTCACTGTCGAACCATGGGGAAGCCCGGCGATTTCCTCCTGCATCATCTGAGACAATGGTTCGCTTAAAGCATTGTATGCGCTGTAGACATTGATGCGAATCCCATACTTCTTTGCGACAAAGGCGCGCCCACTACTGTTCTCCGGCTCCGCTTGCGCCTCGAATATACCGTTAGGAATATCGAAGAAAGCGCCGTACCGGTAGTTAACCCACTGTGTGTAAGAGACATCTTTAGCGGCAGGTTTCGCGAAACACGTTTCGGCTGATAACACGGCCAATAGCAGCCCAACAAGGATCGGTGATCTTTGCAGTAAATTTTCCAAATTCTGCTAATCCCCCACCCTCACAAACGACCTCGACATTCGAATCAGCATCGGGTCGAACCAGGGCTTTGCTTCGGCCGTGTAGCTGATTGTCAGGACATCGCGTTTGCCCCGGCCACGCAGGACCTTCTCATAGGTGATCACGCCACTCTTGTCTGAGCGTGACGAAAACACGAACCAGGTGGGCGTCACGCGGCGGTAGGTGGTGGTAAACTCGGAGGGCATTTTGGCGATCTGTTCATCGCATTCCTGCGCGGAGGACTTTCCCGAGGACGACGAAACAGTGAAAACGCTGACGCTGATATCGCCATCGCGGCTGCCGTACTCACGCCCCACCCCATGCGCAGGGCCGGACGTTCGGTGCAGAACACCTTCGGGGATATCGATGCGATAGTGAGCCTCGCGATTGTTCCACGTCGAATACGTGGCTCTCCTTGACGGGGAAGCGGCGACAATATGTGTGGCGATGATTAGAGCTGGGATGATCATAGCGTGATTCTACCCGGCCGCTTCGGCTGCCGCTAATTTCCGCATTGCCTACACTGCAACTGCCGTCGCAAGCGTGTGTCTCATTCAAATGATGAACACCGACAGCGAAACACTCCCGCTCAATGCTCCACATCGCCTGCGATCACGCGATGCCATCGCGATGATCTCGTGCTACATATCCATAGTCGGTCCTATGCTGGCGTCTATCGGACTTATCGCCGGCCTGATCTATCATGTGCCTGCCCATCCCGGACCGATGGATTACGAAAAATCGAAACACGCCATGATTGTTTCGGGGCTTGTCGCTTTGCCGCTCATCATCGCCAGCAAATACGCGTGGCTCCGTATCATGTCGCGCTTCCTGAGCGCTCAGGATGTCGCCTATCTCGTTGCATATGGAATACCGCGCCGTCTCAGCCGCCTGGACAAGCGATTACTCGCACAGTGGTATACGCGCGCGCCTCGTGAAACTCCTGATGATTTTAAGATGCCGCAGGAGTTCACGAGACGAGAAGAGCGCCTCGTTCGCGGCGTCTTTGTCACGTTGGCAGTGGTTTTCACGTCATCAATCCCGTCAGCGTGGGCGTACCCCAAACACAGCATCGGAGACTGGATCGTCGTTTGGATCCTGATCCTCTTCACCATGGCAGTATGGTACGCTGTGATCTGGGGTTGGAAGCGTTCACAAAGGTAGGTTTTTATGTTGTGTTTCTCAATCTGAGTCCCCCGCCTCTGACGCGAGATGGTAGGTCAATTAAGAATATTCATTAAGAGAAGATCCCGGCCTCCGCGCCGGGATCTTCTCTCGCACGGAGTCCCGCCGTCCCTTGCGGGAGTTGGCAATAGTTTCAGGACTTACATTTAATCCAATATATACGTAAGCAAATGTTCCTACTTCACTCAGTTCCGTTAAACGGTCCACCGCCACTCGATCCGGTGCTCCAGCTTGAGCCCTTATTGTCGCTCCCTTGAACTTTCACTCCCCAGACTTTCATCTTGGCAGGATCGAACCGAATGCCGCCGCCCGATTTTGCGTTGGTAACAGGAGCTGTGAACTTTGAGTGCGGGGCGATATTGCCGGCGGAAATGTTATAGAAGATGTGCTGCACCGGCTCGGCGCGTGTCGTACCATCGATCTGGACACTCACATTCGTAAGCGGATGTCCTGACGGATTGGTGACAATCACCTGCCCGCCTTTGACTTCGCCATCAGGCATCTCCGTCACCATCGTTTGAATCGATGTAATCGACTTCTTGGCAAACCACCCTACAAGGACGATTACGGCAACGGTCCCCAGGAGACCAACGACCGCGCAGCCGCCGACGATCCACTTTACAGATTTATTCATTGGCCGATTCTACCCTGCAGCATACTGGTCGACCTGTTCGAGCAGATGCGACTGAGCCCAGCCGATACCGAACGCCACGCCGGCAATCAACAGAATTGTTGCGACAGCGAGGATGGCGATGACCCATTTAACCCGTGTATTCATCGTTTCAAGCCCCAGTGCATCGAATTGAGAAAGTGCGCGATGCGCCATCAATCAATGAGAGTCTGGAGCCGCCATATAGTTGCGTCACCTCGAAAGTCGAAAATTCACATAGCGCCGCTTATTGCATTTGATTGCCGGTTAGGCAATAATCGGAAGAGCCGCAAGTCAAAACGAGAGGAACAGCCAATGTCGGAAAATGAAGTACCGGTTCGCTTCGAGCTGATCAAAAACGGCGAGCGCCGCGCCGTGGGTGGGGTTGAGTATGGCAGCATGACCATCATAGTCAATCACACCTCTCGCGATCCAAAGAACTTGGAGGCAACTCTCGCTGCGAATCCGGAATTAAACACCGAGCGCTATTCACAGGGCAATTTGTCCGTAGAGTTCGGCGGCATGGTCGACGGAACAAACGAATACATGCAGTGGGTTCAGGAAGAGCCGATCAAAGCCGGCGATGAGATCCTTGTACGCCCCCTCGGCCCCGGACCGGTAGACGAGCCGATACTGCGCAAAAACACGAGTTTCCATGATTTACGGTCGAAAGATACCGATTATGCCGTCGAATTGCAGAGATCTGAGAAAGCGTACTACGATGTGATCGACAGCCTCCTTTCAGGCATTACGCTGTCGCCTTCAGAATATTATGAAGCTGTACGAAAAATGCCGAACGCATTGAGGAACTACAAGCAAGCCGTGCAGCTTGCCATTGAGCGAAGCGAGGGAGAGGAACAAGAAGATTACCGCATGACGCTTGCTGGCCTGCAGCGCTTCCCGGCGAATCTTCTCGCATTGCTTGCCGGCCACCGCCAGAGAATCGGGATTGAACCCGATTAGGACGACGCAAATTCAAATGGATCCGTATAGCGAGCACGTCTACTTTGTTGCCGACTTCTACGACGGCATCCTGAGCGGCGTAGCAGATTTTGGCGGCACGCCACACTGGTTTCAGTGCGCCGAAGAGAAATTCTGGGATGTGGATGAGCGCACATATCGTTTGACGCCCATGGATGAGAACTGGTTCGCACTCGAAGTCGAACAACATTCGATTTGGCAACGCTGGGAAGCCCAGCACAACGCAGGAGATGTGCTGATTGGTGCTCATCCAGGAGATGCAAATGCGCGATATATCGAGATCGAACATCTCTTGAAAGCGAAACGTGACGATATGGCTGCATCAATCATTATTGCCTGCGGCACATTTGAGAACACTATCCCGTTAACAGTACGTTGGAATTTCATATCGGAACATTACTCTGAAGTCGAAAAGGTTATCACACCATGATCGATCGTGAACATCGTAATCAGCTTGCGCAACTGATTCGTCATTTGGCCATTGGCCGCTTATCCACACACGACTATGATCAGCAGTCTCAAGCGCTCCACGCAATTTCAAAAGACGCTGGTCTCGAAGAAATATTATGGACTGTGTGGACTCTCTACGACGACTTTCGCGACCATCGCTTTACCGGAAAAGACGCGCTGCCGCGAGAACTAAGGCGTGATCTTGCAAAATGTATATTGTTCCTGTATAGCGACCAGGAATATCGCTGGGATGAGATACGCAGAACTGCCGCACAAACCCGCTGGCTCAATATAATGACCCTCGGTCTCTGGAACCGACTCTTCGCAGGCGATGTCGTAGCAAAGAACCGGATCGCCCACGATGATGCCGCCTGGCCTTTCCAGACATTCGCCCATCTCGAAGATGCAAAGCGCCATCCGCATCTGCTGGCCGCACAGTAGGCGCATTGCCTTAAATTGCCCCTCGGTTCCCCTCACCTGGGCCGATCCCTTACATTAGACACCTGCAATTTGCCGTGGTACAATTTACTGGCGCCGATTGAGGAATATACATCACATTATTCGCGGCGCGCGGACTGAGTAGGCATGTCTTATGCAACATGATCATAAGACATGGCATGGACCAGTCGCCTTCATCTCACCACTCGCGACTCGTAAGGGAAACTAAACCATTGATACTCCCAAATACGGCATTGCTGCCTGAGGCGAAGCTGCAATCCACTCGCGCCTCTATTGCACGCTTTGCGACATTTGCGGCGGTGGCAACACTGCTGGCCGCTCCTGCCGCCCGATCTCAATCGCCTGTCCCCGGCGCAGTCCCCACTCTCGGCATGACGGTCAACGCGGCCGCCACACCGGCCGCCGGTCAAGTTCTGCACCTGGTATTCGGGCTCAACAATATCAAGCGCGCCGAACGCGATGCGTTTCTAAAGTCACAATACGATCCCAAGTCGCCGAATTTTCGGAAGTGGCTGACACCGGAGGAGTACGGCACGCGCTTTGGAGCTTCGCCTGAGGACGTGCAGGCGGTCGTAGCCTACGCGCAATCCAAGGGCTTTCGCGTAACCAATGTCTGGCCGAACCGGTCGTTCGTTTCCGTGGATGCCACCGCAGCCCAGGCTGAAGCCGCATTCGGCGTCAAACTGCAGGGCTTTAATCGCCCCCTCCATATGATCCATTCCGGCGGCAGCAAGACATTCTACGCGCCAAACACGGCTCCTACCATTGCAGCCGGTGTCGCGTCGAAGATCGGCTTTGTCGCCGGATTGACAAACCTGCTTCAACTGGAACCCAAGCATCGCAAGGTCTCCAAGATCGATGCTCTTCTGGCGCCTGCGTTCTCGCAGTCTCCGGCCACCAATTGGGCCGGACCTGTTTCTCCCAGCGACCTCTCGAAGGTCTACAACATCGATGCGCTGCATGCTCAGGGCGCGGATGGCCAGAATCAAACGATTGCGATCTTCTCACCCACTCTCCGGTACCCAGCAGATGTTACGACGTTCGCGGCCTACTACAATATCACCGGCTATACGATTTCCGACGTAATCATCGACGATGGACCGACGGACTATAAAGGTTCCGGCGAAGCAGCCCTGGATGCCGAGATCATTATCGGCCAAGCGCCGCACGCCAACGTCAAGTTTTACTCCGGCCCCAACGATACGTCCCTGGCCATCGACGTCTTTAACAAAATCGCTACCGACAATCCGCCGGTCGTCTCCGCAAGCTGGGCGCTCGGCGAAGACATCGTCGTCACTTATAATGCGCAGTGGTACTCCACAAGCTTCGATGACGTCACCGCGCAGATGGCGACCCAGGGGCAGTCCTGGTTCAATGCATCGGGCGACTGGGGCGCATACGACGCCAGCACCGGCGCGGTTACAACCGTCGTTGAGGCATCAGGCCCCAACGTCATCGGAGTCGGCGGCACCTCCCTTCCGGACAGCAACAACGGCGCATGGAATTCGGAAATTGCCTGGTACTACAGCGGCGGTCTCGGCGGAGGAGGCGGATTGAGTGTCCTTAGAGACAAGCCGTCATGGCAGACAGGTCCAGGCGTCTCAAACACCTACAGTACCGGTAAGCGACAGGTCCCGGATATTGCCGCTCTGGGCTTCGCTCCGTACTACGACATCTACGCCGACAGCTCATGGGGCGGCTACTATGGCACAAGCGCCTCCACCCCGCTGTGGGCTTCCGTTGTCCTGCTCTATAATCAGCTCTCCGGACAGAGATTCGGCAATCTCAACCCGGCGCTTTATGCCCTGGGAACCAACGATCCCAGCGCCTTCCATGACATCGTCGACGACGGCACCGGCCGAACAAACGGCATCCACCCTGCCACCGCCGGATGGGACTACATTACGGGATGGGGTTCCGCCAATTTCGGCTTGCTCTATACCAAGCTCGTTGCGCCGGCTTCGCCCACAATCACATCCTTTACGCCCACTTCGGGTCTGGTAGGCACGGTTGTAACGATCGCCGGAACAAATCTCACAGGAGCGACCAGCGTCACCTTTAACGGCACGACGGCAACAACCTTCAGTGTCGATAACTCCGCTCAGATTACGGCGACAGTGCCCACCGGAGCAACCACCGGCGTCATCGGTGTAACCACTCCGGGCGGCACGGCGACGAGCACCGATCAATTCACTGTAACGGCCCCAGCTGTCCCAACAATCACATCGTTCACGCCCTCCTCCGGCTCAACCGGAACCGTGGTCACGATTACGGGCACAAACCTGAGCGGCGCAACAGCTGTAAAGTTCAATACCAAGGCGGCCACAAGCTTTACCGTCAATTCCGCAACAAGCGTCACAGCCACTCTGCCAACCGGCGCAACAACAGGGCCGATTGCCATCACCACGGCCGGCGGAACGGCAACCAGTTCGACCAACTTCACTGTGACGGCTGCAGCAGCGCCGGCGATCACATCGTTCACACCGGCATCAGGGCAGATCGGCGCCCTTGTCACCATCAACGGCACGAACTTCACCGGCGCAACAGCCGTTAAGTTCAACAATGTCGTAGCGCCGTCGTTTACAGTGGTCTCTGCCATCAAGATCACAGCAACTGTGCCGGCAGGCGCTACAACCGGATTAGTAAAAATTACGACGCCTGGTGGAACGGCTACCAGCGCCTCCAACTTCACGGTGACTCCATCCGCGCCTGCCATCACATCGTTCTCGCCGGCAACCGCAAAAGTCGGCGCGCTTGTTACCGTCAATGGAACAAACTTCACCGGCGCCACAACGGTCAAGTTCCATGGATTGGCGGCAGCGTTCACAATCGTCAACGCAACCAAGATCACTGCGACGGTGCCGGCTGGAGCGACTTCCGGAACGATTACAGTCACGACGCCGGTTGGCACAGCGACTTCGGCAAACTCCTTCACCGTAGCGCCGTCGGCTCCCACCATCACCATCCTCTCGCCGTCATCGGCCAAAATCGGAACGCTCGTTACCATCGCCGGAACAGGCTTCACCGGCGCAACGACTGTCAGGTTCTACAATAATGTGGTAGCGACATTCACCGTGGTCTCAGCCACCAAGCTCACCGCGACTGTGCCGACAGGAACTGCCACTGGGCCAGTCACCGTGATTACACCCGCCGGAGTGGGAGTATCACCCGGCAACTTCACCATAACGGTAGCGCCGCCCACCATCACGAACTTCTCTCCCACCTCCGGTAAGGTCGGGGATGTCGTTACGGTGGCAGGAACTACCTTCACGGGCCTGACGAGCGTCAAGCTGAACGGCGTCGCGGCGAGCTTCACCGTCGTGAATGCTTCCAAGTTCACCTTCAAGGTGCCTGCCGGAGCAACCACGGGCAAGATCACCGCTACGACACCCGCCGGCACAGCGACTCACGGATCGTCATTCACCGTAAAGCCGTAACGCCGCCTCATACTGATAAAACGCAAATAATCGTCCGCCCTGGCTGAATAGCCAGAGCGGACGATTTGCTTTGCATAGTTCTGTAACAACGCGGGTATCTACAGCGTGACACTTTGTGAAAGAAGGTATGAGCTATGACTAATATACTAGAGATATTGCAGGGAGCCGCGCCGCATGAGGTGGATGCTCACCGCGGGTTCCTCCAAGAAGCGCTCAATCTCGTAGGGCAGCAAGGGGGAAACCCTCAGGTGATTGCACAGCAGGCAGGCGCGCCAAATGCGGATCCACATGGCATGAATCCTGAACAGCTCATCAATACAACCATTCAGCTTGCGCGCACACATCCGGAAATCGTAAATCAGGTCGCTCAGCGGTTCCCGCAGGCGCAGCCATTATTGAATTCGTTGCTTGGCGGAGAACAGCTAGCCTCCGGCAATCCGATCGCTGGAGTACTCGGCGGCTTGCTCAAAGGATAGACTCACGTTGCCGCCGGGTATTGTTGTGGGACATGCATATTGACGGCTTTGGAACCACCCGGCTCATGACGGCGGCGAAAAACGGCGAACTAGATGTTGTGCGGCTTCTCATCGCTCATGGCAGCGATCCGCGAGATGCAAACTTTGAGGGATTCAATTCGCTGCACTTTGCAGCTATGGGCGGCAGCGCGGAGGTGGCTCAGTATCTGATCGGCCTTAGCGTTCCGATTGAGTGCAGGTCGAATCGCGGCTATACACCGTTAAACATCGCTGCGGTGCGCGCTCCCTTAGAGTTGATTGCAAGCGCAATCGCCCCATTCATTGCTGCAGGCGCAGACATCAACACACGCGCAAAACATGAGAATACACCATTGATCGCAGCCGCCGTGCGAAATGCACTGGAGGCGGTGTCCTATCTTGTATCGCATGACGCGAACATCGACGCTCAGGATGCAGCCGGTATGACTGCCTTGATGCTCGTTACCCGCATAGGACGCTATCCCGCAATGGCCAGGCATCTTCTTCAGCTGGGCGCAGATCCCGCAATAAAAAACCACGCCGGCCGTACTGCGTGGGACATTGCTTCAGAAAATATGAGGGGCAGCTTTGTTTCCAAATAGCTGCCCCATTAACTACTACGCTTTGGGCGCAGACACCTCGAAGTTGTTGGTGTCGTCTCCCGTGGTGAATTGCCAGTCCTTTACAACCTGCTTGCCGTCTGTCATTGTCACGGCAATATGACACTTATATGTCGTGTTCGGGGCAAGCTTGGCCGCCGGGATCATGATAATGGAGTATCCGCTGAACGGATCGTTCTGCGGGTGATTGACGTACACCTTAACGGGATTGCCCGCAGCGTCCGTCATCGTTGCTTCCTTGAACGTAAAACCGCCCATCTGAAACTGAACGGTGACGACATAACCCGCTCCATCTCCGGACACGCCATGAATGCGCATGGGATTTGGAGCATCAAACGTTGTCCCTGCCGGCGGCACACCTGTCGCTTTGTCAACCGGCCAGGTGCTTACTTCCGCAAGTTTGCCTGCAAATTCGAATGTCCAGAACAACTGATACTCACCGATACCGAGTTCAATCGGTCCACCGGCTAAAAACGGCATTCGGTGATAGGGCTCGGACATCAGGTCCTTAACGACGAGAGACGGATCCCGATCCAGGACGACCTCCCGGCGAAGATCCTCAAAAAATGCAAAGCCGGTATATCCGGCGAGAGCGACACGTTCTCCGAATTTTTTCGCTGTAAATTCCGGCATGCCTGGTGTTTCGGCATGCATGCTTTCATTGATATTCGTGTTTGCAACGCGATATCGCGAATGCTTATACGCGGCCAGGCTAAGTGAATCAACCCACGTGATTTTATCAAGATGCGCCAGCGAGCGATAGTAATTCACGACGTTGAGGATCGTTTGTTTGTGCGCCTCGGGGATAGTCGAGACAGTATTTGCTGCAGCAGGCACAGGTGGCGTATCTGCTGCAGGTAGCGCCGAACAAAGTTGGGGGCCGAATATATAAAGCGCGGCGCCCAAAGCCGATGAATATTTAATGGATCTTGCACTGCGTTTGTTCATAACTGATGGTCCATTTTTTTGACGATACTGTTCAGTTTAATGTTCTGCCTGCCTGCTGTCAACAATCTACAGCATATTGTATTTTGGCTATATATTATTCCGTAGATACGCTTTGACTTGCAATGGAACATTTGGCAACGAAAATGCACAGTAGAGAAATAACGGTGCTGTAAGGCTGCGCAAACAAGGACGGTCTCTGCCCCATAGAAACTGCAGAGGGGCTATTTTCGTTTGTCTGCCGTTTCATAACGTGACGTGTATGGGCATACTCTCAAGGAGCGTGTGTCCACCCCACCGATCAATATTCAGTTTCCATTGTCCTTCATCGTCGAAGCGGGTAGCCAAAATCAGGCCCATTCTCATGCGTGACACATCGCGGCGCATATACGCCGGCAAAAACATCCGTACAACCGTCCCCCACGCGTCGTCCCGGCAGTAGCTTCCAACATCCCTCTACCGATGGCGGAACCCGGAAGGCACGACATGTCGTATATACACAGGAACATATATGGGAGTATTTCAAAGCGCTTACCGCAAGCTTAGCGGCGCATTTCACCTTGGCAGGAGAAACACACTGTTGGGTTTTGCGATCTTTATGATCTCAGGAGGCCCGGCATCTGCGTTAGATCCTTTCACGCAGCCAGAAACCAATTCGCCGATCGCCGTTACGATGACCGCGCTGCAGTTTACGTCGGATTACAACACGACTTCACACACGTACGGCATGCTGGACAACGATGTAGATTGGAAACCCACCGGCAACGTGCTTGCCAAGCCTGACTGGATTCCTGCAGACACGGACGGGAACGGCGGCAGGAACAATCCGATTTCCCATCCTATGGATACGAAAGTCACGGTGAGGCTGACCCTTGAGGTATCGCCCGCCGTTGCCGCAGCCGGCAATTACCACCTCATCGGCTCCGTAAACGGCAAGCCACTCCCCGGTTTCTATTTCGACGATTGGGTCAACCTGACGGGCGGTACAAACAAGGTCTCCGTGACATCGGCGCGCCCGCTTCCGCGGGAAATTGCGGATGTATCCCACTCCATACAATGGAACCTTTACTCCGCCGCGCCCGGCCACGTGATGTCACAAACAACTGGGCCACACGAGATCCTATGCACTTATGGGCAGGTAAACGATGAGAAGCAAATCAGCTGGTACGTCTCGATCTACAGAACTCGAAGCGCGATCGCCCATGTAAAGGGCGCGCCGCTCAAGCCATTGGACCTGGTCATGAAGGCAATGGATGTGAAGTTCAAGCCGGATACGTCGGCCGCACTCAATGATGCATGGCTGGCCGGTGAGCCGGATTCGCCTGGCTACGACTGTATCGGGCTCGCCCGCTGGGTATCCAATGTGGCGCACCAGCTTGGCATCAGCTCGGATACCGTACAGGTTCAAGCGGAGTATGTGACGGCTACATGGGAGCATCCCGATGTCCCACTGGAGATTCCCTTTACAGGCCCGTTTCCGGATAACAGTGTGCCCGGCCATCCGAATTGGCAGGTCGTTCTATCCAGCGCGCCTGGTCGCTATATGTCGTTCGAAGGCTCTGTAAAAATTACGGACGGCAATGATACCATCTACGTATGTCCCGGTTTCGGCCCAAATGAGACACCAGGTATACGGAAAACGGCGCTTTCGATTATCCACACGTACAAAGTGCTGGGCGCTTGTAACTTGGACGACCCCGACAGCCCGACATTTATTCCGCACTTCAATTACAAGAAAGGCGGCTATGGGACCCCACCGCCGCCCAGTTCCAACCAGAGCGCGCGCAAGCCCATACGCAAACCGATTGTGGAACGTGTGACGCAGCGCTAGACGACACTGCGAACTTCATGACAAATGGCGGGAGCGATATCGCTCCCGCCATTTGTCGTTTCTGGCATCTATCCAGAGATGCCTCTCAGAAGCCTCTCTCCCGATACGTGCAAGCAGGGACGCTTGCGCCCACACCGCGACTTACCCCTCTGCGACCCACCAGTGGGGCTTGCACCCAAAAATAAAATAGCAGCCCTCCTGCGTCCCTTTTCAAGGATGCATCGGGGCTGCTGTAGATCGCGCAAATCGCGGAAGGCTGGAAGCCCTCCGCGATCGTTATTGCCGGCCTAGTGCTTCTTTTTCTTCTTGTGATGAATCACGCGATGTTTCTTGTGATGAATCACCTTCTTGTGATGCTTCGCATGCACCTGCTGAGCGGGCATTGCCTGCTCAGGAGCCGGATCAGGTACCGGCGGCGGCGGCGGCGGTGGGGCCGGTTCTGGAGCCGGTTCCGGGGCCGGGGCCGGTTCTGGGGCCGGCGGCGGCGGTGGCGGTGGCGGCTCAGGAGCCGGTGGCGGCGGTGGCGGCGGCGGCTCAGGAGCCGGCGGCGGCGGTGGCGGCGGCGGCTCAGGAGCCGGCGGCGGTGGCGGAGCTGGCTCCTGTACCACCGGGGCTACGTGGCGCTTCTTGCCTGCCAGGAGGAAGTACAAGAGAGCTCCACCGCCGACGATATAAGCCGCAGTTTCGCCATCATGGTTGTGATGGCTGTCGCAGGCGCCTGCATTCAACATCGTGGGTTCCGGTAAACTTGCGGTTACCATTCCCAGGACCAAGAAAGCAGATGCCCCGCGAGCTAAGCGAGATCCGACTTTCAGCATAGCACAGTCTCTCCAGTGTCGAAACGACACACAACGGAATCGCCAATGTTGCAGTGACATGCCGGAAGCTATTGGCCGTTCCCGGCATGAGGCTTGTGGGCCTTCCGCAGGAGACAACAAACGCACCTATGAATTGGCGGTTACAGATGATGAGCGTTAATAGCCATCGCTGCGCGCTTTCAACATAGCCGATTAAGTTTGCCGCTCACAACAGTTCGAAGATCCAATCATTTTTCAATGCGGACCTTATACTTACTGAGATCGACCTGGTACTTCTGCGTTGAACCGACGTTGGAACAAAGTTACTTCTAAGAGGTGACAATGCCGGTATCTGAGATTGGCGTACAGGAACAATGCATAAAAAGTTCCTAATATTATCTCGTTCCGACGCAGGAAGAATACCTGGTGCACAATTCAATGTCAAGCATGTGGCCTCGAACCCCCTGATTGACACCTTGCGCTGCCAATTAAGGCGACTTCCAGGCGTCACATCCCCAACAAGGTAGCTCATTCCGATTAATGCGCTCACCTTTATTAACCGCAAGATTCATGCCAAACCACGGAATCTGATTACCTTTATGTTACAGGTAGATACATATCAGGCCAGGCATTCAGGCAAAATCCCATCTTCACAACGCAATTTCAGAATAATATTGAAATAACCCGGCGTCAAAAAGCGCTCCCCACACCACCGGAATGCTGATGGAACGGGGAGCGCCGGCACATCCGCTAACTCAATCGCGTTAGCCCTTGAGGATCTTCTCGCTCTACACTCGGATCCGCCGGCAGTGGCGGTATACCCAATTTCTCAAGAACGTAATCAGCCGTCTGCAGCGCGCCTTCGACCCAACCTTGCGCATCGGAATAGGCTTCACCACAAATATAGAAGGGAAGCGCGCCTCCGGTATCCTCCGAATATGGCTGAGTAATCTCATGCTTCACTTCCCAGCTCTTTGCCCCGATATTCCAGCTGTTCCATCCTCCACCGAAGGGATCGTCGCCCCAATCCCGATATGCAGCAGAGAACACTTCAGGCGTATAGGTAAGCCCATGGAGCAGACCTAGCTGGCGGGTCACCTCCTGAACCATGCGAGCAGGGGCCGGATAGTTGTTCCATTCCGTGGAATCGTTGCGGCTCTGATCATCTGCCCCGGAGAACAACCGGCGTGCCTGCACAGGGTCGGCCTCGCTTCGCCAGCCCCTTCCGCGCTTATCGCGATATCCATCCCAGTATCCGATATTCTGCCCGTCGTCATAGCTGGCCATGAGCATAGCGCGTCCGGACGTCGCCGGCGATCCGTCATCCTTCGGCCAATAATATGTTTGCCGCACCGGCAAATCCGTAACGGACCGCCCGGCTTCCACTCCGGCCGATGTCCACCAGGGATTGCTATAGGTCGTAAAGATCTTAAACAACGGACGCGGCGTCACGCTCTTAACCAGGCTCTGCACGCGATTGTCCTTGAGCAGCGAACTGTCGATAAGCTCCAATGCCCGCCGCGGCATCGCGAGAATGAGCGATCGCGCCTGTATCGGATCCTGTCCCACAATATGAAGGGTGAACAAAGAACTCGCAAGATCCCACTCAAACGACACCAATCTGGAGTTCAATACTATGCGGCCGCCTGCATTCTCCACGAGAGTCTGCAGCGTCAGCGGCACAATCTGGAAGCCCTTCTTAAATCCCCTGTATACCGGCGACACGCCGAAGTCGGAAAGGAACCAGGGGATGGCATCCGCGGCATTCCAGTTGCTCAGCACCGTTTCGTAGCCGCCGGCATCGATACCGAGCTGATATGCCTCCTGGCTGATAACGCGGCTGAGCACGTTCCAAAAACCCTGCTTGTAAAGCGGTTCCCCATCAAAAACAGCAGATTGCGCCATTTCCCGGCGCTGGTCGTCGCTGAGGCCGGGATCTGTGATCCCGGGTACGATCTGCTTGATGCCGTTAGTGATGATCGCGCCGGAAGTCTGCCCATGTTCGATCCACGAGAGATGATAAGGAACGCGTTTTGGGTCTTTTGTAAAGTCGGACAGCCTCAAATATGTGCCACGAAGGAACGCGATATTCACATCCTCATCCACCGGGAACGGATAGGTCTCGATCTGATCGTCTGGTCCAAGTTGGGAATTGAGCGCATAAAGCAGGGCTGCGATTCGCGGCTGCACGGCAGGCAGAATGCGCATGCCCCCAAGCTCCGCAACCATATCGGAAATATTCGGCGGCTGCACGGAAAGAAGACGCCCTCCGATATGATCGCTGTCCTCGAAAACGGCGATATCGCGTCCTGGATCCTTGGTAAGCAGCCGCCATGCCGTGTAAACTCCGGAAACGCCGCCGCCCACAATAGCGACGTCAATGATTTGGTTCGTCACAATAGTCTCCTATACAATAATCTGATATCGGTGTACGCAGCCCTTAAAATACAACAGGCATTGCCTGCCACTCTGTCTCGGAATTGCCGTCTCCGGATGCCGTGAATGACTGCTGGTGATGGAAGATGTCGAGCGGCGGCTGCAAGGCATAACGGGCTGCAAGTTTCGGCGCCGCGCCGGCCGTCGCCGGAACTGCGGGCGTGTCCTGACACGTTCGGAAGTCGATAATGTACGCCTTCTTCTGATTGAGGACATAATCCACGCCTTCGCGCAGCGCAGCCTTCACATCCGCCGGTTTATCGACAACCTGTCCGGCCTCGATTCCAAAAGCCCTGGCCAACTCGACAAAATTGAGATCAGGCCGTTCGAGCCGCAGATATTCCGGATCCGTCGTTTGCGGCTGCCATCCGTAGTCCGGGTCGCTGCCGTAAGCCTGAATGACTTGCTGGAGCCCGAGTTGAAGGGTGTGGTATTCGCGATTGTTGGTAATAAGATAAAGAACCGGCAGCTTGCGGTGTGTCGCCGTCCAATAGACCTGCGGATAGAAGAGTGATGAGCCGTCTCCGACAGCATTCACGACCAGGTCGGCTTCGATCCCCTGGTGACCATGCTGCTCCAGCTTGATGCCGAGTGTCGCAGGCATCGACCACCCGAGTGAACCGCCTTCGACACAGTAATAGCTGATCGGAGCGCCATACTCCGAATCGAACGGAAGCAGATACTGGAACGGGGCAGGATCGGAGACCGCCTCATGCACGTAGACAAACCGTTTCTTCAGGTCAAACTCGTCGACCAGCTCGCGAAGAGCATCAGCCACTACCACAGCCCAGATTTGATCCGCCGATTTCGCCTGCTCAACATATGCCTGCCAGGATTTCCGGCGCTGAACGTCAAGCGCTTCAAGCGTCCGGTTTCGAGCCTCAGCGCCGTCCGGCGGATCTTCTGCGATAAGCGTGTTGATCAGCGGCAAAGTCGCTTTAATGTCGCCGAGGATAGCCGTCTCGCCGTAATGGTTTTTTCCCAGATCCCAGGTGTTGTTTGTCAGGTAAACTTGCTTAAGATGGCTGGGGATGAGCGGACCGTCGGAATATTTGAATACAGCCAGCTGCGCCTGCGCTCCGAAGCCGCAAAGGAAGGCGACATCGTGGCGCTGCAGGACCTTCTGTACGCCCGCCTGACTTCCCGGCAATTCGCCCTGCCAGTGATAGTCTCGGTTTGGGAAGTTCGCCATGCTGCTGAATGTTTCCAGCAAAACAGGAGCGCCAATCAGCTTCGCAAGCTCCTGCAGTTCTGGCCAGGCATCCGAATATCCCACCGCATCGCCGCCGATGATTACCGGGTTCTTGGCCGACTGCAGCAGCGTAGCCGCCTCCCGAATTGCCGCAGGATCGCCTGTGAACCGGGGGGCGATACGCGTAACTCCCTTAACGCAGTCGTCTTCTGCAATCTTATGGATATTGAACTCCCATGGGATAGAGATAAACACCGGGCCTGTAGGAGGCGCCATCGCCTCCTTGAAAGCGCGCTGCAGGACCATGCCCGTTTCCTCCCACGAGCGCACCTCATGGGACCACTTGGTGTACTGGCTCGCCACCTGAACGAGGTTCGATGCCAGCAAGGGCTCCTGTGTCACCAGCTCGTTGTGCTGCTGGCAGCAGAGGATCACCAGTGGGACGCGCGATCGCCACGCATTGAAGAGATTGCCGAGACTGTGGCCAATTCCCGGCGTGACATGCACCACCAGCACGCCAGGTTTCCCGCTCATGCGAGCGTAGCCCATCGCCGCGCCGATAGCGATGTTCTCATGAAGGCATTCGATGTATGTAACATCGTTGCCCGGAATGGCACAGCCGTCGATAATGGGAATCTCGTTCGTTCCCGGCACACCGAACATGTAGTGGATGCCGAGATCGCGCAGAATATCGAAAACATAGTCTCGGACCCAGCGCTGACCGGCGGGCGGTTGTGGATTTGGCATGACGCTATTCACCCTTGAAGTAGTTTAGATTACTGCTTTTTCAGCATGTAACTGGGACGTTTCAAGGTGAACCGTTGTGAATAGCAAACCAGGCATTGGGATCATGGGCAGCCAAAAGAAAACCGGTCCGGACATTTCTGTCCCGAACCGGCTAAAATTCGAACGAGGCTTACATTAACGTGAAGTGGGAAAGGGACTGCAAATAGTGATGCGTCTCCCACCAGGCTCCGCCGAGGAAGGCGGCAAGGCCAAGATAGGCAAGGCCATATTTAATACGAACGCCTTGATCGACCCGATAGTATGGTTGCGTCGCCGGATCTGCTTTCCAGCCGCCGATAATGCGTGGCAGGCTGAGAAGACCCAGAACCCAAATAAACGGGTTAAGGAAACCCAGGCCAACCATCAACACTGCGCCGAACGCCAGCGCCTTCGGGCTGAACAACGGCACAATCCAGCCGCCATCAAGTGGGGCGGTAGGAATAAGATTGAAGAGGTTGACAAAGAATCCCCACTGCGCCAGCCCCAGCCAGAACGGGCTGCCGGTCGCCAATCCGATACCAGCGAGAATCGCAGCGGCAGCCGTGCCGACAACCGGCCCCATGATTCCGATAAACGCGTCCTGCTCCAGATTTTCGCCATGGCGCTTTGTGAATACGGCCGCGCCCATGAACGGGATAAAAATCATGAAGCTCGTGGGAATACCACGCCGCTTCGCAGCCAATGCGTGCCCGCATTCATGAATAAAGATCTGCATGACCATGCCGATGCCGAACGGCCACCCATAGCGTGTCGCGTACGCCCACATGCTTAAGAGCATAGAGCCGCATGTCACGAGCAGCTTCAGGCCGATCGTCAAGAATTTGAGCTTGGAAAGCAGAGCAAGCGCCAAGCCGCCGAACTTGGCGAGCAAGATCACTAAGCCCGCGATTGCGCCGCCAATGCCGCCCTTGGCTTTCTGCCTTTCAAGCTTGGATGCCCCGGTCATATCCGGGGCCACGTAATATGGCTGTCCCTGCGGCGGCGCTTGGCCGTACGTATAGGGAGGCGGCTGCGGCGCCTGTCCCCATCCTGGCTGACCGTTGGGCGGCGGCTGCCCATAAGGCTGGCCATTTGGCGGCGGCTGACCGTATCCGGGTTGCCCCCAGGCGGGTTGGCCCTCCGGTGGTGGCTGCTGCCCGTAGCCGGGCTGTCCCCATTGAGGAGCAGGCTGTTGCTGTGGCGGCGGCTGACCATAGCCAGGTTGACCCCATCCGGGCTGACCGTTAGGCGGTGGCTGCTGTCCGTAGCCGGGTTGACCCCATTGGGGGGCAGGCTGTTGTTGTGGCGGCGTATATGGAGCACCATATGGTGGTTGAGGAGAAGCAGGACCGCTTGCTGGCGGCGCTGCGACGTCAGCCTCCGGTGAGTCTGATGCTTGTTGTTCTGATTGCTTGTTTGAATATGTCATGACGTTGGGTAACTTGGCGTGACTATGATTAATCATAGCATGGCGAGCGTCGGAAAATGCGATTCTTCTCACATGTATACGGGAATCGACGGTTCAAACGCTCCCGGCGATTGCGATCGTTAAGATTCTCAACCGATCTTACACCTTAAATGTCTGATTCGCTTGACATGAGGATAGCTGTAGGGTAAGGTACGGTGTCTTGCTTCACGTAGTGTCGCAGGACAGACGCAAACGAGAAATCCTTTGTTTGGAATCTGCCCTGACGTTCGGGCTGTCTAACCTGTAGATGTAGTAACTACTGGGTCCTTTCTCGACACTTACAGGAGCTAACTAATGAAAATCTCACCCCGACTGACACGAGCGGCTGCATCGTTTATGATTGTTGGCTTGGTCGCCTCAGCTGTGCCGAATAGCGGCATGGTAAGCGCCGGAGCATGCGACAGTGGAAGCAACAACAATGACTTCCAGAACGCCTGCTGGTACGCCGCCGGCGTCGCAACCGGCGTCCTTGTTGTCGGCGCGGATCGCCGCCGCCACCATGACGACACCGCCAGCAACACAACGGCCACCACGGTTCGCCCCGCGGCCGACAAGAGCTGGACCGACCTGCACACGTTTGTCACCAACTAGAGGTTAACCCCTCTCGTTAAGTTGAATACTCCGTAAACAACGGAGTATCGTTGACCACGCATTTGGTCCGCGCACCCTCCGGTCGCGGGCCATTGCGCGTTTTAGTAGAAGCCTCTCCCCCCGTCGCTATCGCGACTTACCCCTCTCCGAAACGGAAAGGGGCGACCGATTTTCCACCACCAGACAACTCTATAGTGAAGTGAGCTTGTGATTTTGGGCTGAGCGTATGTAAGAGTCGCCTGGGCTTCGATCCTTGGACATCCCTTCCCGTTTCGGGGAGGGAAAAAGCGAGTTGTACGAGCTTGAGGGAGAGGATTCCTACTGCGGCAGTAAATTCCCCCAACGGATATTTACACCATCCTTCGTCGTCATCACGCCGATCTCATCATCAGCCGTCTGATAAATCGCAGGCCACGTAAAGACGAACTTTAGGGGCACTGCCTGCGCTTCGGCAAGCTGCCATGTTACGCCATAGTCTGTGCTGTATGAAATCCTGTTCTCGCAAGAAGTAACAACCAATCGGCCATCCCGCAGCGATGTCACCCATGGTCCGGCATGCTGCCCCGGAATAGGCTGGCCGATCCCCTCCGGCCAAACAATGCCGTCTGGGCTCGTCTTGCAATACACGTCGGCATTACCGATCCCCACAACCTCATATACGGCGATATACCGGCCGTTCTTCATTCGTGTAATGATCGGCATTCCCGGCCGCTGAGCCCCTCCTCCGATTTGAGCGGCCACGACGATCTCTTCTCCCCAGGTAACCCCGCCGTCATCGGAAATCCTCTGGCCCACAATCTGACTGTAAGCCGGTTTATCCAGAGAATGCTTCTCGTCGGCGTATGCGCATGCCAGACGGCCGTCGTCAAGCAGGTAGAAATGTGGCTCCCATAGTCCCTGGGACGGACGGCCCGCGACATATGGCGGCGGTTCGCTTGTGTCGACCTGGCTGATAAAAGTCCAAGACTTTCCGCCGTCCTTGCTCCGGTATACAGGCAGGTGAAAGGACATCACACTTCCCGGAGTGTGATGTTCGACAACGGAACGGCCAGTCAGAAGGATATCGCCGTTCGGCAGCTGAATCAGGCTGCCGTTATCGAGGTTGCGGCCAGGCTCACTCACAGTACCTAGCGGCTTCCAGGATCGGCCTTTATCGGAGCTTAATTCCAATTGAAGTATGCTGTTCGGCTTCGGATATAGATTGTCGACACACAACCAATCCCCGCCGCGCAAGGGTATCATTCGAGCCCAGCCGGCATCCGCGACATGGGTTTTATCTCCCCAAATGAAAGGATCGGCTGCCCTTGCAGAATGTGGAGCCAGCAAAGAACCGGCCATAGCAACGGCCGCGGCGCCGCGGCTGACTATCTCTCGTACTTTGAAGATCATAAGGAAACCTGCACAACCTTATCGTTAAGGCAAGAATATCAGATCACGTTTACCCTGTCAAGACCGTTCTCCCAATATAAATATTGGGCCAATTAGAGTGGCAAGTCCTTCAAACTAGGATCAGATGGCCCGCCATTCTTAGCCCTAAGGGCTTACCGCTATGGCAAGGCTCAGCTTCAGCTTGGGATGAGCGGATTAATCTTACAATCTCTCTGGACGCGGCGCAGCGGTCGATCCTCGCACGATCAGCTGTGTCGGCAGCCGTTCCGTTCCATGGAGGTGGCCCCGAGACGTCTTGAGATGTTCCAGCAGCCTGGTGGCAGCTCTGCGGCCCATTTGATATACCGGCTGTCTCACCATTGTTAAGGGCGGCCAGAGATGTTCCGCAACGGGAGCGTCATCGAAGCCGGCCACTGAGACGTCATCGGGAACGCGCACTCCCAGGCGCTGCAGGGCGGCCACCGTCTTCAAGGTCATGTTGAAGTCGCAGGCAAAGATCGCCGTGGGCAAACGATTGCTTCTGACCAGCTTTCCCACCCATTGATCAATGAGCCTCTGGAAAACGCCTTCGTCCCATGGAAAGGAATTCATGAGGACGTGTTCCGGACAGATGCTCAGCCCGGCTTCGGCCAAGGCTTCGAAATAGGCGGCAAGGCGATCGTAAAGGTTCGTCTGGAAGGTTGACAGGTTGACAATGCCAATCCGCTTATGCCCCAGTTCGACCAGATGGCGCAGGGCATCGTCCGTCCCCTGACGGTTGTCGGCATCGATACAGGGCAGGTCGGTAAAAGCCGGGGAGGCGTCGGAGGAGTTCAGCAGGGCCACAAAGGGGATATTTTCCGATGCCAGCTGCTGCAGTGTAATCAACTCACTGACGGCAGGACCGACGACAATGAGACCGTCACATTCCGCGCGCCGCAAATAGCCGTCATAGCGCGCGCCGTTGTCATAAAGGTAACTGACATAAACATCTTCTCGCGCCAGCACGGACCGGATGCCGTCGAACAGCGGACCGAAAAATGAATTCTCTTCCGTTTCTTCCGGGCTCTCCCCCGGCGCGCATTCGCACAGCATAATGCCAATTCGTAAGGTCGAACGCCGCGGACCATCGGCCGGCGATATGATGTCGCTGCGAATTGCTTCCGGATCGACGGTCCCGTTTTTCCGTTGCGCGACAAACGTTCCGTTTGGCCCGTCAGCCGTCAGCGTTCCATCTTCAAGCATCCTGGCAATGGCGCGCTGAACGGTGCTCAAAGCGACACCGTACTCTTCGGCCAGTTTGCGCCGCCCGGGCAGCATAGCGCCTGCGGGCCAATGTCCCGAATTGACTCTCTCCCGAAGACTGGCTTCAATGCGCTGATAAGGTGACAAAAGATCCAAGTTATTTCCACTTCCTGCCGCCGCGTTGAGCCTAATTTAATCCAGCTGACCGCCGTCTCGATGTATGCTTACTGGATACAATATAAATACACCTCGATACACCTTAATATACGAAAAATATGGTGATCTGTCAAGATATTTTTAGATCTACTAACATCTTGTAACGAAAATTGCCCGTTGACAGGGGCGATGACGAGTGATATAGTGAGTACGTAATGATACACTTGCAGCGATTCCACACAGCGCCATCATCCCTGTAAGAAACTGCTGCGTGCCCGAGAGACCTTACAATGACGTACTATGGCTTCAATTTTCTCTGGATGTATAGCTGGCAGTCAGGTCAAACACCAAAACAACCCGATGAGCGAGCACTCGACTTCCTGTCTGCGGAGGGCTTCAACTTCGTCCGCATTCCGACCGACTACCGCTTCTGGATTCAGGACTTCGAATATCTCAAGCCCGACGCTTCGGTATTCGAATACTTCGACGCGTACCTGAAGGCCTGTGGATCGCGAGGGCTCCATATGAGCCTCAATATCCACCGCGGACCGGGCTACTGCATCAATAACAACGAAATAGAGCGAGACAATCTGTGGACGGATCAGATCGCTCAAGAGGGCTTCGTTTTCCAATGGGAGACGTTCGCGCGCCGGTACAAAGGCATTCCGGGCGAAGCCCTGAGCTTCGATCTGCTCAACGAGCCGCCCAATATCGATCAGTATGGCCTGACACGAGACAATCATGCTGAATTGATGCGCAGGACCGTGGCCGCAATCCATGCAATCGACCCGCAGCGAGAAGTTGTAATCGACGGCCTTGGCGGCGGCAGCCTCGCTATGCCGGAACTCGCCGATCTCGGTGTCGTTCACAGCGGGAGAGGATATCAGCCAATGCCGGTAAGCCACCACAAAGCAGGCTGGTGGAACGGCCATGCAACAGCGCCCGATCCCGTTTATCCGGGTGTCAAGTGGGACGGCGTTAGCTGGGACCGCAAGGCGCTGCGAGAGTTCTACCAGCCCTGGCGCGATGTGGAGGCTTCCGGAGCGCGCGTTCATATCGGCGAGTGCGGCTGTTACAACAAAACGCCCAACGATGTTGCCCTGCGATGGCTGACCGACCTGTTCGGCCTGTACCGCGAGTTCAGCTGGGGCTTCGCCCTATGGAACTTCGCCGGCGACTTCGGCATCGTAGAACACGGCCGCCCCGGCGCAAATTACGAAGACGTCCGCGGATATAAAGTAGACCGCGCTCTGCTCGATATCATCAAAAGCAGCCGGGTGACGGGGTAGCCGCAATCCCGGCGTCCCTGCCGGCTCTTTTTATCTGGCTCCCTTGTGGGAGCAGGGCTCAGTCCCTGCTCATCTTAGTCTGCGAATGATGCCCTCAGGCAGGGCTCAGTCCCTGCTCATTCTGAGATCTTGCGGGTGCGTTTATAATGTTCCTACTCATTCCGTACCGTGAAGTTTCATTTAACGCTTATGACTACAATTGCAATCTATAGCGCGCTAACCTCCATGACCATCCTTGCCGCAGCAAGCGTGGTTTCCGCAGCGCCGTCCCAGGGGGCGTACCCGAAGATTGAGGCAGCATTCCATCTGACGGTAACCGGCAACCCTTTCGATTACCGGCAGAACGACGTTATTGTGAAAATACGGCGTCCCGATGCGGTTACAGTCAATCAGCCTGCGTTCTTCGACGGCGGCGATACCTGGCGCGTCCGCTACACGCCGCGATCCCCCGGCGCATACACGATAGTGTCGATTTCCCTGAACGGAAAACCGGCAGCTACGGCTGCCGAGCCGAAGGGATGGTCCGTCAAGGGTAAGCAAGGGGCGGGATTTCTCAGATTGGATAAGAGCAATGCCGGGCGATTTGCCTTCGATAACGGCAGCCGGTACTTTCCCGTCGGCCAGAATGTCGCATGGGGAGACACAGATACGATCTTTCCAAAGATGAAGCAGGCAGAGGAGAACTGGGCCCGCGTCTGGATGGCAAGCTGGGCCGGAAATAACCTGGATTGGTCTTCGAATGGAGATGACAAGAACGAGCCAGGCCAGCTGTCGCTGGATGTGGCGCATAAGTGGGACAAGATCGTGGACGGCGCTGAGGCGAACGGCATCTATTTCCAGCTTGTGCTTCAGCACCACGGCCAGTACTCCAGTACGACGGATACCAACTGGAGCAGCAATCCCTGGAATGTAAAGAACGGCGGCTTTCTCGCCACTCCTGAGGAATTCTTCACGAGTGAACGCGCCCGGACACTCACCAAGGCAAAGTACCGCTATATTGTGGCCCGATGGGGATACTCGCCCTCCATCATGTCGTGGGAACTCTTTAACGAGGTGCAGTGGACCGATGCCATCCGCAACAAACATGAGGCCGATGTCCTTGCCTGGCACAAGGAAATGGCGTCCTTTATCAGGCAGCAGGACCTGAACCGACACCTGGTTACGACAAGTTCAGACCAGTCGATTGCAGGCCTTTTCGATAATATGGATTACCTGCAGCACCACGACTATCCGAACGACATTATCGGTTCGGCAAGAAACGCGGTGAGCGCCGTATCTCCGCTGGTAGGCATAAAACCGGACTTCGGTGGCGAAGTCGGTCACGGCGATACCCCACCCTATTCGCTGCGCGCCGTACTCTTCGCAAGTCTGATGGCCAATGAGGCCGGCGCGGCGCAACCCTGGTTCTGGGACGTATACGACCGGGACAATCTCTATTCCGTGTTTACACCCGCAGCCCGCTTCGTGCGCGTTTCCGGTCTTGCCGACCAGAACAACCTTGTTAAGACCGAGCCGAAAGTCGATACCGATGCCCGTATTGATCTGGTGCTCAGGCCGGGCGGCGGATGGGTCCCCACGGAGCGGCACGATTTTACGCTTGACGGCAGCAACCCGCCGGACGGCTTCTATCGCTTCCCAGCCTACTTCTTCGGCACAAACAACCGCGACATGAATCCCGGCCCCCTCATTTTCAATGTAGACCGGGCAAGCGCCGGAAGCATGACCATGCACATCGGTCAGATCGGCAAAGGCGGCGCGCACATCACGATTAGCGTCGATGGGCGAACAGTCGCGGAGCAGGACTTCCCAGCCGCTGAATCTGAGACGCGAACGAGAGTGGCGATTCCCGTGGCGATCGAGGCCGGAAAGCATACAATCAAAATCGCCAACAGCGGCACGGATTGGGTTAACATCGGCGACTTCACTTTTACCGGCGCAGTCCGCGCGCTGGCTGCCTATGGTCTCTCCAACAGCACATGGTCTGCGGTGTGGCTCTATCACCGGGGGCAGGAATTATCTTCCGATGCGCCGCAAACGGTGAGCGGAAAACTATCTCTCGCCGGTCTCTCACCTGGGCGTTACCGGGCTGTCTGGTGGGACACCGAGGCCGCCAGAGCCGTGGGAACGCCGATTATGGCGACTGCAAGCGCAAATGGGTCTCTCGTTCTAAACACCCCTGAAATCCGAAGGGATGTCGCTCTCTATATCGTAAAGGCGGCGGTACAGCCGAAAACCGCAGCACGCCGCAGCACGCGAGGCGCGAAATTATGAACCTCGCAGCCTTCATGGCGATAGGCCTTATGGGAATAGCTCAATTTTTGCCCACAAGCTGCATGGCGGCGGACATTACGGCCGCGCAGCCTCAAGATCTTGTGACGGCTGACGACGAGCGCATTCAATATACCGGACGTGTGGATTTCACCGATCCGAAGCGTCCGAAGTTCTGGGCGCCGGGCGTATATATCAAGGCGAAATTCAAAGGGACTTACTGCTCCGTAGTCGTAAACGACGAGATCCTTTGGGGGAAGTCGCACAACTATCTGGAAATCGCAGTCGACGATCAAGCGCCGTTCCGGGTCCAGACAACCGGACCGGCAAATACCATAAAAGCGGCTGAAGGCTTGCCGGACGGCGAGCATACCGTCACTATATGCAAGGACACGGAGGCCGGCATCGGCTACCTTGAGCTTGTCGGGTTTCGATGCGCAGGGCTGGCGCCTCTGCCCGATCAGCCGTCCAGAAGAATGGAATTCATCGGCGACTCCATTACATGCGGAGCAGGCAGCGATCATTCTACAACTCCATGCGGCAAGGGAGAGTGGTACGACCAGCATAACGCATACATGAGCTATGGCGCGACGGCGGCGCGTCTGCTGAATGCGCAATGGCAGCTTACATCCGTGTCCGGCATCGGCATGGTCCATAGCTGCTGCGACATGAAAGTCGCCATGCCGGATGTCTTTAATGCGCTGGACCTCCAGGAACATGGGCGATTGTGGGACTTCAACAGATACCAGCCCGATGTCGTTACGGTCTGCCTGGGCCAGAACGACGGCGCACAGGATGCTGTGAAGTTCCGTGACAAATATGCCGGCTTTATTAGGATACTGCGGAGCTACTACCCAAAAGCGCAAATCGTATGCCTGACCAGCCCGATGGCGGATCAAGGATTGACGGCATTCTTAAAAGAGAACCTGAGCGCGATTGTCAAACGGGCCAACGAAAACGGAGATAGAAACGTTCACACGTTCTTCTTTTCGCATAGCTACAACGGCGGCTGCGGAGGACACCCAAGCACTTCCGATCATGCTGCAATTGCAGAGGAACTCACTCGATATATCAAGATGCTTATGACATGGTAGCACGGCAATATTATTTCATAATATTTCATCCGATATCAGAAATATTCAGTTTCGTAAATAAAACAAATTCCTCACAGAATGTAATTTTCATTCAGATAATCAAGAAGCTCGCATTGTTTCAACGTATGAAATCATTATTAAATGTCCGTTAATGCCATATTCATGCAAAATATTGCCAAGTCTCTGACTTATCATCTGAAAAGTCTCGCAAAAACTAATGATTTCAATTATGCAATTACTGCAAATAATCATTGACAGAAATCACAAATTATGATATCCTTAGACATGTCCAGCATACAGGAAGTTGCAAAAAACGCCGGTGTTTCAACCGCAACGGTATCGAGAACGTTCAATATGCCTGGCCTGCTAAAGCATGAAACCAGGGAGCGCGTTCTGCAGGCCGCAGACCGATTGAACTATCGGCCTCGCCGCCGATTGGCTAAAAACGGTAATCACCCGGTAAGGCGCGAAGAGATCAACGGATGCCTCGGTTTCCTGTTCTTTGCATCGGAGACCGACAGCGATCAAGTCAACACATTTTATGCCTCAGTATTGATGGGGGCTCAGGAGGAGGCATCCCGGATCGGCGTCGATATGTTTGTGCGCACCTTGCCAAGGCGTCAGAAATATCAGCAGCTTCCGGACATTTTTCGAGATCAATCCATAGCCGGTTTGCTGCTGGTCGGCGCAGCAACCGCTCCGATCCTGAAGGCGGTTTCCAGCCAGACGACAACCGCCGTACTGATCGACAATCAGATCGCCGATTGTCCGCTGGACAGCATCGTTTCGGACAGCTTCGGGGGCGTGCAAGCGGCAATGCGCCACCTGATTGACCTGGGACATACAAAGATCGGTTTCGTGCTGAATGAGCCCACTGCGCCATCATTCCAAGACAGGCTTCATGGATATCTTTGCGCTCATTACGATTCAGGCCTTATACCCAACCGAAATTGGATTCTGATGGCTCACTGCAATGAGATCGTCGAGCCAATGATGATTAACATGCTTAGAAGCAACGATCGCCCGACTGCAATACTGGCCGCCAACGACATGAATGCATTCTCAGTAATGAGCGCATGCCGGCAGACCGGACTCTCGATCCCGGATGATATCAGCCTCATAGGTTTTGATGACATCCCATTCAGCGTCCATTCTTACCCGCCCTTGACCACAATGGCGGTAAACAAGCAGCACCTCGGACGGCTTGCCGTGAGACAGCTGCAGCAGCGCATAATCGAAAGAACAAACTCTACTGCGCCGGCGGAACCGCCGGTTCAGATCACCGTGCCTGTCGCCCTCATTCAACGAGGGACATGCCGCAGTATCATGTAATTTTAGATACTCATACACAACCCGAAGGAGAGAACAATGAAACGAACTGGATTTACTTTAATTGAATTACTAGTTGTCATCGCTATAATAGCGATTCTCGCTGCTATTCTGTTCCCGGTATTCGCCAAGGTGCGCGAGAAAGCGCGCCAAACGAGCTGCGTGAGCAATATGAAGCAGATAGGTCTGGCTATCGCCCAGTACACACAGGATAACGACGAGACATATCCAAACGGTCTTCAGCCGAGCTGGTGGGCATGCACATGGGTTTTGAACGTTCAGCCCTATGTTAAGTCTTATGATGTGTTCCACTGCCCAGATGACCCCAGCACCAAGCTCGACCCCGCAATTAGCTGGGCCAATATCGGTCTTTCCTATGCGTCAAATGGCTATATCCATTTTGGCGATAACGTGATGCGCGGTGTTATGGGAAATGCAGAAGGTTGGATTACCAATAATACCCGGTCGATCGCGTCCGTCGGCAGACCAACCGATACGATCATGATCGCAGAGAAGCACAACGGCGATGTCACCAAGCATGGTTATGAAGGCACCCCGCTCATGTGGGGACCTGGCATGGAATTCACCGGCAATTCCGGCTGGGACTCTCTTGGCGCTCCGCAGGAATTGCCTGACGGCACCAAGCCTTTCCCGGGTGTGTACCCCAACGGCGCTAACGGCGCTGTTACGGCATCGCACACGGACCGCGCGAATTTCCTCTATTGCGACGGCCACGTGAAGTCTATGGTTCCGTATTTGACAAACCCTGACCCCACCAATAAGGCTGATCAAAATCAGTGGGATGCAACGCGACAGTAGTTGAATTGACGACACAAGATAACCGGATTCGGCGCAATCGATAGCGCAAAATCCGGTTATCTAAACACTTCATTGTAACCAGTACTCAGGACTATGATCATGAACAAGAAAACTCTGTTAGCCTTAGCCGGCTTTCTGTGCCTCGGCTCTATTGCTGTAACCGGCTGCAGCCAAAGCCAGAGCGGGTCGACATTGTCGGCGGAGGATAAGGCGAAATGGGGTCACTACGGCGATCCACCGCCCGCCGACCTGGACAAGAAGATTGCCGCTCTGAAATCCAAGAGCGGTAATCAGGGAGCGCCTCAAACACCGCCGGCAGGACAATAGAAATCACTCAATATCCCGATTGGTTATGAGTGCGAGCAGGGCATTGCCCTGCTCACTATTCTTCTCATTTGCTTCCTGCATCGATCCACCGATCGATCATCTGCCTAGACAGGCTGACAGGCGGCGGCAATGCGGGCAGATTGTCGCGCGTGAACCAGGCAGCATGGGCAAGCTCTTCGTCGTCCAGCCGGATCTCACCGCCCGCATACCGGCAGGTGAATCCCACCATCAACTGGTGCGGGAAGGGCCAGGGCTGGCTTCCCACGTACTGGAAATCCGTTACATTAATACCGGCTTCCTCCAGCGTTTCACGCTCGACGCACTCTTCCAGCGATTCCCCGGGCTCCACAAACCCAGCCAGGATACTGTAGCGATCCCCCCACCCTGCTTTTGTCGCCAGCAGGATCTTGTCTTCATGATATACAAGGATCAAGGTCGCAGGGCTCACGCGCGGATAGCCGGTGTGGCCGCACTGCGGACAATGCCGCCCCCAATCCCGATGCCCCTGCTCTGTGGCATGCCCGCAAACCGGGCAGAACTTGCTGGTCTTGCGCCAGTAGAGCATCTGCAACGCATACCCGGCAAGCGAATAATCCACATCCGATGCCCGGTCAAATAACGCGCGTATGCCGGCAGCCTCCATGCCACCCGGCACTTCTGTCTCAGGCTCGATCTCAACTGCCAGAAGCGCTTCTCCGTCGAGCGTTCCAAGATACATTGACGGCTCTTCAGCCCACTCAGCAGGCAATTCAGTCTGCCGCAGCAATCGCAGGTTGCCGCCGTCTTCACGCATCACGATCTCGCTGCCGCGAACTACCGCCCACAAGGACTCTCCGGGCGGAGGAAAAGCGGGCGGGTAGGCCCGCACAAATCGATGGTTGTTCATAGTTATAGTACAAAGGAGAGACCATCACAATGCTTATCGTGATGGTCTCTCCTACACTCTGTTAGAATACCCCGCGCTGCAGCCGGCGCGATTGCCTGCCGGGAAGTATCGAATTATTGGGCAGCAGGCGGATCGGCCTCTTCCACCTCGACAGCCATCCAATTAGTCTTTCCTGTTCCATAGAATGTCGACCAGGCGCAGTCCGCCGCATCGCGTCCGATACCGACCTGAATAAGTGCGGGACGCGGCGCGGGCGCAGTGGCGTCGACACAGACCCATTGCCCATTGACATATACCTGCACATACGCATGAAGGTCCGGCGGATCTAGACCAAGGCAGTAACCGGATAGATATCGGGCAGGAATGTTCAGAGCTCGGCAGAACGAAATCGCAAGGTGAGCAAAGTCCCGGCACACACCTGCGCGATTTACGAATGTGTTTACGGCATTGGTATCGGTGTCGGATGAGCCTGACTCATACTTCACCTTCTCGTGGATCCACTCAATGATGCTCTGCACGCGCTCGTCAGATGCGCCTTCCTGCCCGAACAAGTCCTGCGCAACGGAAGCAAGCTGATCCGATGGGCAATAACGCGACGGAAGAAGAAAGTGCAGGGTCTCAGCCGGAAGGTTCGCAGGCGCGTCAGTGGCCGAATTGCCGGTGATAGGCGCTCCTGTCTTCAAGTTCGTGTCTATAAGCGCGCGGTACTCCAGCTGAGCGTACCCCGCCGGCAACACACCGCGCCGTGACGGGTTGCCGTAATGGTCCAGAAACGGTTCAAACTCGATGCCGACAGGCGCAAACAAGGCAGGATCGTATACAGTTTGGTCAGGAGTATTCGGCGCTTCTACCATTAACAGCGCAGAAGTCTCGGCGCTCACTTCCAACTCCGCGCGAAATCTAACAGAACAGTATGTCATGGATCAATAATTCCTCAAACAAACGAGCTTTAAACAGAAGAGCTAAAAGCTATTTTAGCACGGTTCCTACACTCAATACTGATCACATGAGCTATTTAAATCCATCTATTTTATTGCTGTCTTGCGGATTTATAAGTAAGCTTGCCTCAGAGAGAGAGACGTCTGAATAAGTTCTGGCATTGCCTTCACATAAACGGTCAACAAAAAGACTTAATGATGCCCAAAAAGAGGAGAGAACAGCATGTTGAGGCCGCTGAGGAGGGCAAAAAATAACGCCAGCTCCTCGAAGAGTTTCTGATTCACAAATGAAACCAGCCATTTGCCTGAAAACGCCCCGATAATGACAGCCGGCGCGAGTTCAAGGTCCATTACGAGCGATGAGGGCGTGATGAGATGCAAGGCCACGCTGAACGGCACTTTGAACATGTTAAAGATGAAGAACAGCCATGCCCCTGTTCCGATGAACTCCATCTTCGGGAGCTGCGTAGCCAGAAGGTAAAGGGTTGTCACCGGACCGGCCGCGTTTGCGACCATCGTCAGGAACCCCGCGAGCAGACCGGTACCCCATATGGCATACCAGGTATGTTTCGGTTCCGGCGCGGCCTCGCCAAGTTTCGCCTGCCGGGCACGGCGTATGTATGTATAGACGACCAGCACCGTGACAATGGCGCCGATCAACACTTTCACCTGGTTGTTCGTTCGCAGCATGGGGGTCTGCAGAGCCGCCGCGCCGAGCAAAATGCCGGTCGCCATGGGCGGAAACATGCGCAGCACGTGCGACCAGACGGCATGGCGCCGAAAAGTCGTCACTGCCACGATGTCCGCACAGATGAGCATGGGGAGTACGAGACCGGTGGACGCCCTTGAGGGCAAAATCTGCGCGAAGATAGCAACCGCCAGAATACCGAAACCGGCAAAGCCGGTCTTGCTCAATCCGATCAGTAACGCGCCCAGGATCCCGATCGCGATCGCCGTGGGGGAATCAAGCATACACTGAGCCGTCGTTCATTGCCGTCATGAATATTCACTTTCCAAAATCATTGCCGCACTTAGTTCGACGTGCAGGCGCTCAATCCCTACCTGAAAGATCAATCCTTTCCCAGGATTGGCAAGGGCTTCCAAAACCTTCTCCTACATCCTGTCAATTTAAATTGGGAGACTCGGGGCGCAGCTTTGATCGGGTATAATAACCGGTCAATTTACGGCTGCGCCGAACCATTTACGGGATCTATAAACGCTTAACCATGATATCTATAAACGACGTTACGAAGTCATTCGGCACACGCGTCCTCTTCGAGAATGTGAACGTCAAGTTCACGCCCGGCAACCGGTATGGCCTTACAGGTCCCAACGGCGCGGGTAAATCTACCTTTATGAAGATGCTGATCGGCCAGGTGGAACCGAGCAACCGCGGCACGATCAATCGGCCGCGCAAAGTCGGTGTCCTGAGCCAGGACCAGTTTGCATTCGATCAGGAACGCATTATCGATACTGTCATGATGGGCAATGCCCCACTGTGGACAGCTCTCAAGGAACGCAATGAGCTCTGCGAGGCGACCGATTTCACAGAAGAGATGATGAACCGGCTCGGTGAGCTTGAAACCATCGTCGCCGATGAGAACGGTTACGAAGCGGAGTTCGATGCCGCCACGATCCTGCGTGGCATCGGCATCCCGAATGAGCGCCATACCGACCTCATGAACTCGCTGGCAACAGACTATAAGTTCCGCGTCCTGCTCGCCCAGGCCGTTTTCGGCGAACCCGATGCGCTCCTCCTCGACGAACCTACCAACCACCTCGACCTCGAGTCGATCCACTGGCTGGAAGAGTTCCTCAAGGAATACAAGGGCACCATGGTCGTCGTCTCGCACGACCGCCACTTCCTGAACGCCGTCTGCACGCATATCGCGGACATCGACTACGAGACCGTCATCGTCTACCCCGGCGACTACGACGACATGATCGAGCAGAAGATGGCGTCTCGAACTCGTATCGAAAACGAGAACCGGGACAAGGCAAAGAAGATCGCCCAGCTTCAAGAGTTCGTCAACCGCTTCGCTGCCGGTCAGCGTTCCAGCCAAGTTCAATCGCGCCGCAAGGAAATGGACCGCCTCGCGCCGACGGAAATGAAGAAGTCCAATATTCAGCGCCCATATATCCGCTTCGAGCAGGTTAAATCGTCCAGCCGCGACCTTCTCACCGTCACCGGCTTGAACAAGTCGTATGATGGTCGCAAGATCCTGGACAACATCACGATCGAAATTCAGCGCGGCGAGAAAGTAGCCGTCATCGGCGCAAACGGCGTCGGTAAAACCACGTTGGTCCGCACACTTCTCGGCGAGATCGAACCCGATTCGGGCGTCGTCAAATGGGGTTTCGGCGCTAAATGGGGCTACTACCCGCAGGACTACAGCGATGCCGTCACACCGGGAACGACCGTTGTTGATTGGGTTATGCAGTTCGCCGGCGATACGGACCATCAGGTCGTACGCGGCCTTCTCGGACGCATGTTGTTCAGCGGCGACGACAGCCTGAAGCCGACGGAAGCTCTGTCCGGAGGCGAGATTGCCCGTCTGTTGCTCGCGCGTATCATGCTTGAGCAGAACCCGATCCTTGTCTTCGACGAACCCACCAATCACCTGGACCTTGAATCGGTCTCCGCCCTCGGCGAGGGTCTGGCGCAGTTCGGCGGCACGGCGCTTGTCGTTAGCCACGACCGAGATCTCATCTCGACTTGCGCGACCCGTATCCTGTCGTTCACGCCTGCAGGGCTGATCGACTTCCACGGCACATACGAGGAATACCTCGTGGCGCACCCAATGCCGGAATACGAAGCCAAGAAAACTAAGTGGTAGTCCTGAGAAGCTTCAATATTACCATCAGAACTTCAGGCCGCGACGGAAATTCCGTCGCGGCCTTTCTTTGGTTTGATAGGCCCTAATATATGCGGCATGATGAATATATCAGATCCTCTTTCTTAGAACATCTGCCACGAATCACGGTACGATCCTTTTAAGACCTATGCGAGTTTATCAGGCCAGGCCCGCCAATCAAATATTGTTGCACGCATCGCCGCGATGGAATCAAGAAGCAAGCAGAGGCCCGTTATACTTTGCTCAAGAGGAAATAGATGTCAGTTCGCGAGCTTGGCGTTCACAACGCCTGTTCCGATACCAATGGTTTGCTGCAAGCCTTCATTGATGCCAGCGACGGCGCCGTCGCTGTTCTCGGTGTCGAGGCGGCGGGTCCCTCATTCATGCTTTGCAATGATGCAATGCGCGACCTTCAGAAACGCCACACTACGGCTGCGTTGGCAACCGCGCTGCAGCCGCGTCTCCCACGGCTGACGGGTTTGAGCATCCAATCCGATCCAGAGCCGTCAACATTCGAATGTTATCTGCCAGGTGACGGCCGAGGCGGAACGGTTCTCGCCTGGACAATCGCCCGCCTGAACTTTCCCGGATGCAATCACTGTTTGCTGGTGGCTGCCCGTGATATCACGGATGAGCGAAGCTTGGAAAGGAAACTGGAGGAGGCAAATGACCGGATCAAAAGCCTGGAGGTAGAGCGAGACCTGATGCGGACAGTTATGGACGCCCTACCCGATGAACTGTTTGTTAAGAACGTCGATCAGAAATTGCTCCTGCTCAATCGCGCCGCGATGGATTTCATGCGCATCGATCCACAGCAGGTAGCCGATGGCCTCTATCTGTCTGATGTCTTCCCGCCGACCGTCATTGAACAGTTTATGCGCGACGAGGCTCCTGTAGTCGGAGGACGCGAAGATCGGAAATACACCGAGTTCATGCGCATGAACGCCAACGGCGAACTGAAGTGGGTCGCCGCAACGATCTTCCCTCTTACGTCTCCCGAAGGCCAAATCCGGGGCGTCGTTGGATACGTCCGCGATGTTTCCGATTATAAATTTGCCGCGCAAAAACTGGCCGACGAGCAAACGCTTATGCGCATGCTGATGGACAATCTTCCGATCAGTATCTTCTTCAAAGACGTTAATGGTAATTTCCTAATCAGCAATGAGGCTCATGCCCGGTTGGTAGGCGCCTCTTCATCCTCGGAAGTGACAGGGCGGAAGGTCACGGACTTTTTCCCGCCGGAATTCGCAGAGGAAATGGAGGAGGCGGATCGCCGTATTCTGGAAACCGGCGAACCTGTCACCGACAAGGTGTATCGAATGATTGGCCGCCCTCCATATGAATGGATGTCAGCGACGAAACTACCGGTCCTCGGCGCATCAGGCTCCGCCATAGGCATCCTGGGAATAGTTCAGGATATCACACACCAGAAACAATTGGAATCCGAGCGCGAGCGCATACTTGCCGAGGCGATCGAGCGGGCAGAACGCGATCCTCTGACGGGATTGCTCAACCACCGCTCATTTCATCAGCGCCTGGATCAACTTGCAAATGAATGCTCCGCAAGCGGAAATCCATACACCCTTGTGATGCTCGATCTCGACAATTTCAAATTCTTTAATGACGCCTATGGCCATGTGTCGGGCGACGGTGTTCTCTGCGCAATCGCGCGCATCCTGCAGGAGGCAGCCGGCGACGAAATGCCGCTTGCGAGGCTTGGCGGTGATGATTTTGCCTTGCTGCTGCCGAATATGGATACCGCCCAGGCAAAGACATATCTCGAACACATCCAATCGGCTCTGAGCGACGCCAGGTACCGGCCTGCCGGTTATAATTGGGCGATTCCCCTCGACATCTCAATAGGCATTGCCGTCTGTCCCGATGACTCCGAGGTGCGCGCCGACCTGATGAGCATCGCAGACCAGCGGCGTAAGGACGCAAAATATGGATCGGAAGGCTCAGCGCACCTGATCGAGCAGCTGAAGGCCAGACTTTCCGGTTCGTTCGACAACTTCTCAATGCTAAACGCGCTGGTGAGCGCCGTCGATAACAAAGACCGCTATACAAGACAGCATTCCGAGGATGTTCTCACGTACAGCGTCCAGATTGCGCGCCAGCTTGACCTCGACGACGATACGGTCTTCCATGTTAAGCTTGCCGCCCTTCTTCATGATGTAGGCAAGATCGGCGTCCCCGACGACATCCTGCGCAAGCCCGGAAAGCTCACCGACGAAGAGTTCGCCGCCATCAAGCAACATCCCACCATGGGAGCCATCATGGTCAATGCCGTCCCCGGCTTCGAAGCCACTCTCGACGCCGTCCGCTTCCACCATGAGCGGTGGGATGGCGGAGGCTATCCAAGCGGTCTGGCCGGAGAGCAGATCCCGCTGCTGGGCCGTTTGATGGCGGTGGCGGATGCCTTCAGCGCGATGACCACGGACCGCCCCTACCGCAAGGCCATGGACAACGAGCGAGCCATGGAGATCCTGCGCAGAGGCTCAGGATCGCAGTGGGATCCCGTATGTGTCGATGCATTCATCAGGGCGCGAACGCGCGAAGCGTAAATACGAGGGGTTGGTCCGGTATAATTTCGGCCATGAACGCGGCAACCGAGCCAGGATCCGCAGAAACCGCTGCCCAGCCCCACTCGTCTCAGTATGATGTCCGGCTGCATGCGGCAAAGCATACCGGCGATTATGTGTTTTCGCAGCTTATCCCCTATCTTGGCAACAAGCGCAAGCTGCTTCCCTTGATTGCCGAAGCCGTGTCCCTCACAGGGGAGACCTCACCGACATTCGCAGACATGTTCGCCGGCAGCGGCGTCGTTTCACGCTGGGCAAAGCGCTCGGGATATCGAACGGTCAGCAACGATTGGGAGCCCTATTGTGCCCCGCTGGGCCAATGCTACATAGCGCTGGACAGTGCGCCTGTTCGCGGCCAGGAATTGATCAACGCCCTCAACGATCTGCCGGGAGATCCCCATAACTATCTTGCACAGCACTACTGTCCTGCAGACGATTCCGCGCCCCGGCCGAATGAAGAGCGCTGTTTCTTCACTCGGGCCAACGGAGCCAGGCTGGGAGCCATGCGCGATGCTATCCATGAGTGGGATCTCCGTGGCGACCTCAGTCCCAGTCTCAAGGCTTACCTTGTTGCCCCTCTCCTGTACGCAGCTTCCTATGTCAGCAATACCAGTGGCGTGTTTAAGGCGTACCATCACGGCTGGGGCGGCACGACCGCCACAGCCCTGCATCGTATTTTGAGCGATGTCCGCCTTGTGGAGCCTGTGTTGTGGGACAATGGCCGTGCGAACCTCGGCGTATGCATGAATGCGCTTGACCTTGCCGGCAACTGGCATGATATTGCCGGTGGCCCTCTCGATATCGCTTACCTCGACCCTCCCTACAACCAGCACCCATATGGCAGTAACTACCATCTCTTGAACACGCTTGCCCTCTGGGACAAACCGGATGTGGCGGCTATGCAGAAGGGCACCAAGAGCGCGATCCGGACCGACTGGCGCACAATCCGCCGGTCCGCCTACAACCACGCCGCCGGCGCACTCACCGCGCTCACCGGCCTGGTAGACGCGCTCCCGGCGCGCTGGGTAGTGATCAGCTATAGCACCGACGGTAATATCCCGGCTCACAAACTCCTTGCGATGCTTGCGGAGCGTGGAGAGACGCATCTGCTGCCTCAGCGATACAAGCGCTACCGTGTCAGCACTCCGCGCATGTCGCCACGACCTCATACCGTGGAGTTCGTCGCGATCCTCAACAAAGACACAACGCAGCATCGGCACGAAAGCTTTCGCGCAATGTCTCTCGATGAGATGCTCGCCGTCATCGAGCGAGAGGTCGCGGCGCCAGGATAAGAGGCCAGTACCAAGTCCTTGATGGTCTATATTACTGAATAGTCCTATGCCAATCGAGCGCCTTTATCATGCTGCCCCGCTGCATCTTGTGCCCAGCATTCTTGCCTGCGGCGGGCTGGTCCCTGTGGAAACGCTTAAAACCGTGGGGATGGATGGCAGGAAGTCGGTTCGACGCCGCGATCGCAAACTTGGCCTGCAGGCATATGTCCACCTTGCGCCGAAATCCCGTACGCCTATCCTGGCCGACAAGCTGCGCAAAGGCTACCCGCATGCCCTCTTCACATTCGTCGCTCCTGCGGTTCTGTCTCTGCCGGGCGCGGCAGTGATTCCCTACAATCCGAAATCGTGGCGCCACCGTGAGGATTTCCGGCCGATAACGAGCCAGGAAGACCGTGAACGGATTTTTGCGGAACACACAGCGGGGCGCTACCCAAGCCTGGAAGTCCTGGTTCCGGGGATCGTGCCATTGGAGATGGCGCAGAACCTCTCATTCGCCAATGACGCGGAGCGCCTGGCAGTGACTGCAATGCTGGCTGCTATGGGCATTCCCTTGCATCCGGTTACAGTTACTCAGCCCGAACTGTTTCCAATAGAGAATGGCTACATGGCAACGACCATGCCCGCGATACTGGAATACTTCGACGCATGCGCCGCATCGCGCAGCCTGCTCTTGCCGCCAGATATCCCATTTGATTGACCCGCGAGGTATCCTCAACATCAATGGAAAAGCTTTGGAGCCATGTTGAACGAATGGGGCGCGACCACGGAGTGGACCCGCTGCTCTTTGCCGTCCTCTACATCGCGCATCATCCCCTCTTCTGGGGCACAATGGCATGGCTCGCCTTGCGTGCCCGGCGTAAGCAGCCCATCGTGCTGCAAGTCGTGCTCGGCGCCTTCTTCTGGCTGATGCCTTACCTCTATATCCTCGTGTTCGGCCATGGCCTGCCGGTGTGGGTCTATGCAGCCGCCGGGATCGGTCTGCTTGTGGGAGGCCGCCACGCAGTTATGCATATCCGCGAGCGCCTTGCAGCAAGTCGCGCCGAATCATCAGCCGCGATTGAAACAGAAATCGCATAGGAATTCTGTTTCAATCGGTGGAATGTACGGACAAAAGCCTGATCGTTAAGTTTGCGCCGCCTGTGGCAGTACGTGTAAGCGCGGCGCGAGGCTGAGAATTCACAGAATGCAAAACTCAAAGATTATCGAGATCGAATGGGCCGTCATCGAGGGACGCCGCGCGCGGCTCGCCGGAAGCAATGCCCGCCTGGGCGAACATGGGGACACAATACGACAGCCAATTCTGAGGCTTACGGACAGCGACGGCGTGCGAGGCTTCGGTGTCTGCTGGGCCGATGCCGATCAATCTCAGGCCCTGCTGGGACAGAGCCTGGAGTTGCTATTTTCGCTGGACAGCGGCGTTCCGGAAGTCGCGCAGCGATTCGAGTTTCCAATCTGGGACCTGGTGGGAAACAAGACCGCTCAGCCGGTCTACCGGCTGACCTCCGCCATTACAGGCGCAGCCCCACCGCCAAGCCTGCGCGTCCCCTGCTACGACACATCGCTCTATTTCGACGATCTACACCTCGATTCCACGGCCGATGCCGCGGCGTTGATGGCTTCCGAGGCAAAGCAGGGCTACGATGCCGGACACCGCGCTTTCAAAATCAAGGTTGGGCGTGGCGCCCGGCATTTGCCGCTTATTGCCGGAACGCATCGGGACATAGCCATCATCCATGCGATCCGGGACCAGGTTGGGCCGGAGTGCAAGCTTCTCATCGACGCCAACAACGGCTACAATCTCAACCTCACCAAGGAAGTGCTGCTGGAGACGGCCGGCGCAGGCATTTACTGGCTGGAAGAGGCGTTTCATGAGGATGCCGAGTTGTACCGCGACCTTCGAAAGTGGATGGGCGATCAGGGTCTGGCAACGCTTCTCGCCGATGGTGAAGGCGATGCTTCGCCGTGGCTTCTCAACTGGGCTCGGGAAGGTGTCGTGGATATCATTCAGTATGACATCTTCGGTTACGGCCTGACCAAGTGGCTGTCGCTCGGCCAAGCGCTGGACGGTTGGGGCGCCAGATCCGCCCCCCACCACTACGGCCAGCACCTCGGCAACTACGCAGGCTGCCATCTCGCTGCCGCTCTCAGCAATTTTGAGCTTGTGGAATGGGACGAAGCCAACACACCCGGCGTAGATACTTCCGGCTACCGGATTGATGAAGGCTTCGTCGTAGTGCCTGACACGCCGGGATTTGGCCTATCTCTCGATGAAGCGCACTTCCAGAACGCCGTCAAAGAGAATGGCTTTACGCTTGTGGCGTAAATTGCTCATTGAATGACGCCAAAGCCCTGCGTGTCAGGTCACTGAGGCTGGCCCGCTGGCGGCCGTCTTCATCGAAGTTCTCGGGCGCGAGCCAGTGGCGGAATGCGGCATCGACAGCCGGCCATTCCTTATCGATAATGGAATACCATGCGGTGTCGCGATTGCGTCCCCTCACCACGATTGCCTGCCGGAACAGTCCCTCATAGGTGAAGCCCAGACGTTGCGCTGCCGATCTCGAAGGTGTATTGAGGGCATTGCACTTCCATTCGTAGCGGCGATAGCCAAGTTCGAATGCGCCTTTCATCATCAAGTACATAGCTTCCGTTGCCGCTGGCGTCCGCTGCAAGAGCGGCGAATAGCTGAGGTGACCTACCTCGATCACGCCGTTCTTAGGATCGATTCGAAGGTATGCCGCCAACCCGACAGCCTGGTCTGTAGCATTATCCACGATGGCGAAAAAGAGTGGATCCTCGCCCAGACAGGTAGCAGTCATCCACGACCGATATTCTTCAACTGTTGTGAACGGACCATACGGAAGGTAAGTCCAGGTCCGCCCTTCCCCATCCAATGCATAGGATGCGAACAGATCCGTCGCGTGCCGGTTCGGATCGGCAGGTTCCAGCCGGCAGAACCGTCCGCTCATGACCTCACGCAAAGGACGCGGCGCTCCTTGCCAGCCGTCCACAGGCAGGCCGACCGGCTGGCCCAGATCGTTTATATCGTGTATTGTATTCGTCATCGAATCTCCTTTTGTCCTTTACCCGCCGGGGCCGGGGCGTGATAATCGACATAAGCCTCCCGCCACGTTATGTCCGTTTGCTTACCGGAATCGGCATACATTTTGCTCGGTAATCAACGTGCGCAACACTATTATGGCGCATGCTTAGCCAATGAAGAATTTTCACAGAATTGCCGTCTGCAACCAAAGAGTATTTTTTGGGTCTTATGATATGAATAACGGTATACTGCTTAAATACGGCAGGCTGCTTGTGGGATTCGGCTTAGCTCTCCGCGAGGAAAACCATTGATGAACTTTCATAAACCCTTGTTCGATCTCGATGCGCAGATCGGACAACCGGACCACAGGTCCGGTTACCCGGATATCTTGAGTGGGGTTATCTCCAGTTGTTCTCATCCACTCACTCGATTTGCAGTTTTCTGCGCGACATGCGCAATGGGCTTAGGCTCGGTGGCCCATGCCCAGACAATTACGCCTCAGCGCAAACCCATCGTGTTGACCAGCAACACACTTCAACAAATCAGCGCTCTTCAAGCGGAAAAGGCTGCGCGCACGCCGGCACAGCAGCGCATTTCTTCACGCCTGTTATATGCGGCTAAGATCAAGCGAGGCCAGCCGATCGCTGCCGGCGTTCAGTCTCTTAAAACTCACATTTCGGAAGATGCCGCCGGGCTGGTGCTCGTGGACATCAACGCCGAAGTAACCAACAATGTTGTAGCGGCGATCAATTCTCTCGGCGGCAAGATCGTCAACTCGCATCCTGAATACAATGCGATCCGGGCCAGCGTTCCTTTGCTCAGCCTTGAGCAGCTGGCATCCGTCGCGGGCGTTAAGTACATTGGGCCGGCAGCGGAGGCGCATCTCGTTACGCGCGGCGGCGCTACCAACAATCCTAACGCCCCCCAGCAGCGATGGGTATCCAGTTATTTCCAGCCTGTCGCGGCGGGAAAAACAGCGGCATCAACGAAGGCAGCCGTACTGCGAAGCAAGCTTCAGGCAGCGCTTCCGGCCTTTTATAACTCACCGGCGTTCTCGCCCCTCCCCGGAGTAGGCTCGGTCGATACTGAAGGCAACAAGACACATCGCGCGGATCTTGCCCGCACAACGTTCGGTGTCAACGGAAGCGGTATTAAGATCGGTGTGATTTCCGACAGCGACGACGGTCTGGAGGCTTCGCAGGCAAACGGAAACCTGGGTACCGTCACCGTACTGGCCGGGCAGGATGGCCGGCCGGGCACCGGTGAAGGAACTGCCATGCTGGAGATCGTTCACGATATCGCTCCAGGTTCACCGCTTTATTTTGCATCGGCGTTTGGAGGCGAGGCGCAGTTTGCCAATAACATCATAGCCCTCTTCAATGCCGGATGCCGTGTCATTATCGATGACGTGGGTTACTTCGATGAATCTCCGTTCCAGGATGGAGTAATCGCGCAGGCCGTAGCTTATGTCACGACACACGGCGCGCTCTATTTCTCTTCCGCAGGCAACAGCGGCAACCTTGACGGGAAGATGGGAGCGGCCTGGGAAGGCGATTTCGTCGACTCGGGTGTTGTAGCCGCCGGTGACGCCAACAATGGCAAAGCCGCCTCCTTCGGCAATTCGGGCGGGCATCCCATCACCAGCAATATCGTTTCGGATGGCAGCGGCGCCGGCCAATATGCCTGGCTGTTCTGGGCGGATAAGGCGGGCGGAGCGGCAAACGACTACGATCTATACGAGGTGGATGATGCCGGCGATGTCGTCGATTCATCCACTAATACACAGAATGGGACCCAAGATCCGAACGAATCGATTCGTGGAGTACTGGACGGAGACGGTCTCGTCGTGGCGCTGTATTCGGGAAGCCCCCGCTTCCTGCACCTCGCCCTGGAAACGGATTTCGGCCTCCTGAACGTTGCGACAGTGGGACACACTGCGGGTCATGCTACGGTCAATACGCCGGGAGCTTACGGCGTTGCGGCAGCGCCGGCATCGGTAGGGTTCGACGGCACGATCAACGGACCGTATCCAAATCCGTTCAGCACCACAAGCAAAGTGGAGGCATTTAGCTCCGACGGTCCTCGACGTCAGTTCTTCCTCGCCGACGGCACCGCCATTACGCCGGGCAACTTCTCAAGCTCCGGCGGCATTGTGCTGAATAAGCCTGACATCACGGCCGCAGACGGCGTTACGACATCACTGAGCCACTTTGACCCGTTCTTCGGCACATCGGCGGCCGCGCCTCATGCGGGCGCGCTTGCCGCTCTGCTGCTGTCTAAGGCTCCAGCCCTTACCCCCGAGCAGGTTCGCCCTCTCATAATCGGTTCGGCAATCGACATCATGCAGCCCGGGTACGATCCTGAATCGGGTTACGGCATCATGGATGCCGTCAATCTGCTGTCAGCCTTAGCCGCACCAACCATCAGCGGCTTTACACCGGCAACCGGTCCCGTTGGAACGGTGGTCACGATAACAGGCACAGCTCTTACCGGCGTTACGTCCGTTAAGTTCAACACCACGGCGGCCACGAGCATTACTCCGGTATCGTCGACATCGCTCAAGGCAACCGTGCCGGCGGGCGCAACGACAGGTCCGATCAGCGTTACCTCCTCACAGGGAACCGCTACGAGCACGTCGAACTTTACCGTCACGACATCGCAGCCGGCGACGATCTCAGGATTCACGCCAGCGAGCGGGCCGGTCGGCACTGTCGTCACGATATCGGGCACGAACCTGACCAACGCTTCCGCAGTCTCGTTTAACGGCAAGGCAGCAACATCGTTCACGCCGCTATCGGCAATTTCGGTCAAGGCCACCGTACCCGCAGGCGCAACCACCGGGAAGATTACGGTAGTTACTCCGCAGGGTACCGCGACCAGCGCCGCAAGCTTCACGCTGGCTACCACTCAGCCTGCAACAATTACGAGCTTTACTCCGGTCAAGGGGCCGGTTGGAACGGCCGTCGTAATTACGGGCACCAGCCTGACCGGCGCAACGGCGGTCAAGTTCAACGGCAAGGCGGCGACCACATTCACCGTAACCTCGGCGACTTCGGTCAAGGCTACCGTCCCTGCCGGCGCAACCTCCGGTAAGATCACGATCGTAGCTCCGGCCGGCACGGCGATAAGCACAGCAACGTATACCGTAACGACACCTCCAACCGTGACCAGCTTCACCCCGACAAGTGGTCCGGCAGGAACGGTCGTTGCCATTGCGGGAACATTCCTGACCGGCGCAACGAGCATCACGTTCAACGGCAAGGCGGCGACCACTATCACTCCCGTCTCGGCGACGTCCGTGAAGGCCACCGTTCCAGCGGGAGCAACCACGGGCAAGATCACGGTAACCACATCGCAGGGTTCGGCAACGAGCGCAGCGAACTTTACGGTTACCATTCCTAAGCCCACGATCACGAGCTTCACTCCGGCCAGCGGGCCGGTGGGCAAACTGATTACCATTACCGGAACGGTCTTCACCGGCGCCACTTATGTCAAGTTCAACGGAACAGCATCCAAGGCAGTCACAGTGAAGTCCGCAACGTCCATCACCGCAACGGTGCCGGCCGGCGCGACCACGGGCAAGATCACGATTACAACGCCCGCGGGAGTGGCTACCAGCGCCACAAACTTCACCGTAACGGCATCTGCCCCAACGGTGACATCGTTCACGCCCACCAGCAGTCCGGTAGGAAAGTTGATCACCATCACCGGCACGAGCTTCACCGGCGCAACGGCGGTCAAGTTCAACGGAACGGCTTCTCCGACGATCAGCGTGAAGTCGGCGACATCGATCACGGCGGTTGTTCCTAATGGCGCGACCACCGGCAAGATCTCGGTCACCACTCCGGCCGGAACCGGCCTCAGCGCAGGCAACTTCACCGTGACGCCATCCGCTCCGGCCATCACGGCGTTCAGCCCGGCATCGGGCAAGGTCGGATCCGTAGTGTCGATCTCCGGAACGAACTTTACGGGTGTGACAGTCGTGAAGTTCAACGGAACGGCTGCCAAGACCGTGACGTTTAACTCGGCCACCAAGATCACGGCGACTGTCCCGGTCGGCGCGACAACGGGCAAGATCACCCTGACATACTCAGGCGGAACGGCATCGAGCGCCACGAGCTTTACGGTTCTGCCGTAATCACTCAATCCAAATCCCCCTCTTCCACAATGCGTGGAGGAGGGGGATTTTTTTGTTAGGCGAAGGCTTAGAATCCTCTCCCCCCGCCGCTGTCGCGGCTTACCCCTCTCCGACCCACCAGTGGGCTTGTAATGGGAGGAAAGGGGCGTCCGATTTTTGATCACCAGACGACTCTTTCATGTGCGTAGCCTGAGATCATAAGCTCAGTTCACTATAAAGTCGTCTGGGCCACGATTTTTGGACATCCCTTTCCTATAAGCCCCACTGGTGGGTCGGAGAGGGACAGGGAGCCTTAGCGACCGAGGGAGAGGATTCCGGGAGGCTTGCCCAAGTCACCAATTCAGGGCGTATACGCCCCGGGGTTGGATGGGTAGGCCGGCTTCGTAGAGGTGCGAGGTGTCTCCGAGGCCGACGCAGCGTGGGACGGCCCACTCTGCGGATTGTTGTTCCATGAGAACCATGCTCACGGATGTGGGTGGCAGCCAGAAGCCGGACCACATTGTGGATACGGGGATCTCAAGCAGGTGCGCCAGCCAGGTGAGGCCGAAGCCGCCGTGGCAGAATACGGCGATCTTCTCCGTGTTCTGCCGCAGGCTGCGGTACATCCTTCCCTCGCGCACGAAGCCGTGCTTGGCCAGGAAGGCGTTCGAGTTCTCCTCAAGCTGCATCCAGCGCTCGCCAAGGTCGTCGTCGTGCAGGGGAGGCAATGTATGCCAGGTGTGGGGAGTCGGGTGCTCGGTTCCAGAGCGGAAGTCCTCACCCGAATAGTCCCAGGTCGCTCCTGAGCGGTTCAGCTTGGGCGTCTTCTGGATCCAGTGCAGTTCCGCGGTCCACTCTTCCACCTCCGGCTCAATTCCCAGTCGCTTCGCCGTGTAGGAGGCGGTGTCGCGGGCTCGGCCCATGGGAGAGGTGTAAATGCGATCGAGGCCGATCCGTTCCATACGAACGGCAAGGGCCTCGGCCTCGATATGCCCTTTAGGGGTGATGGTGTTGTTCGGGTAGTCGGGGTCGGCGTGACGGATAATGTAAATTCGCATGCAGTGATTATGACAGAGGATGGTTCTGCATGAACGCCGTTCAGTAAGAGGGCTGCCCGGAGGGTACGAAGTACCCTCCGGGCAGCCCCTACAAGGGGAGAAAAGAGGCTTTCGCCGAAGCGTTGACCATTCCTATTCCCATTATAGGGGCACCCTGGGGAAGAAAACGCGCTTGCTAAAAGCCATGACGTCAGGTTTATTGCTGGGGATTGCCGTCCTTTGCTGCAGCGATCAGGAGAAATGTGGGGCGGCGGCAGTCGTCTTTGAATTCGGGATGTTCTGCCAGCATTTCGGGGGTGACCGGCGCTTCGGAAAGATGTTGAATGCGGAAGCCGGCGTCGATCAGTGTGTTGATGAGTGTGGCCATCGTTCGATGATATTTGACGACATCGTCGGCCAGCCACTGTGTGTGCCGTATGCCTTCCAGCTGGTAGTCGTCTACGGGCCAATGGCGGCGTTCTCCCTCGGGTCCAACACACCATTGCTGGGCGGAAGCGGCGGTGAATATGGGGTGCTCGACGGAGAGGACAAATGCGCCTCCTTCGGCGAGACAGCGATGAACCATGGCGCAAACCAGATCGAAGCGCTCGACGTAGTGGAATGCCAGGGAACTGAGCACGATGTCGAAGGAGGGCTCGGGGAAATCGACGTCCTCAATGGCGGACAGGATGTATTCGATCCCTGGATCGTCCGACGCAGCCCTGGCGCGGGCCAGCATATTCTCCGAGATGTCCACGCCGACCACGGACCGCGCGCCCGCCTCCCGCGCGTAGCGGCAGTGCCATCCAAAGCCGCAGCCGAGGTCGAGGATGCGCTTGTCCTGCAGATCGGGGATCATGGCGCGGAAAACGGGCCACTCGCCGGCACTCTCAAGACCGCCGACAGACCGCGGCATAGCGCTGTATTTTCCGAAGAACTCAGGATCGTCGTACTTGTTTTGCTTCATTACAAACCTTACTGGCTATACACCATGCTCTATGGCATCTCACATTGCGGCGAGTTGCTGAAAGACCGTGTGCCTGCTGGACGGCAGGCTTCAGGCAGAGGACGTTACTTGGACTTTAGAGCTGTCTTTACAGCCAGTTCAAGGCCTTCGCCACGCAGGTCAATAGCGCAGACTTTCCCGTCACGTCCAACGAGGTAGTTAGTCGGTATCGCGCCGCCAAGACCGGATGCTAAAGCAAGCGCGCTATCCTTATCGAAAGCAATAGGCCATTGGATACCTTGGTGCTGACTGAATGCGCGAATTTTCTGTGCGGCTGATTTGGGAGTTGAGTCCGCGAGCAAGTCATCTGAAAACGAGAGAATGTCAAACCCTTGATCATGGTATTTTTTGTAGGCTTTGACCAGATATGGCGTTTCCTCTCTGCAGGGAAAGCACCAGGTGGCCCAAAACTCGACCAGAACCACTTTGCCTCTGTGAGATTCGAGGCTCATGACGTGACCGTCAAGGTCGCTGCAGTTAAAAGCATGCGGATCAGAGCCGACTTCGATCGAATCGACGGCAATAGTGCTGCCTGGTTTGGGAGGGTTTGCGTCCGGAACCTCTTTGCTCATGGCATTGCGCGCCTGCTGAGACCAGGTTCCGTGCCCAACTTCATATGGAACGGTACTTCGGAAATTATCGAGATAGGTCAATAGGGCAGCTCTCTTCGGCAGCCAGTGTTCAAACCGGAACTCGTCTACATCCACGGATTTTGCGCTGGCCTGAGATAGCGTCAGATCGAACACTTCCGAAGGAGTTCCCCCGCTATAGCGGGTGTAGGTCATGTGGGAGGCAATCCACACTCCCTGAAATAGTTTATGTTCAAGAAAATCCCACCGGACCATCACTTTCTTGCGGTCATGAGTGTATTCCACAAGGGATAGGATTTGAGGGTGGCCGTCAACCATCATGGCTTTCACCTCGCCCGGGACCAGATTGGTCCCAGCCGGTGGCATGACGTCGCCTGTAAATGTCACAACATGTTCATTATCCTTGCCGCTTAGCACAGGATTTTCAATGAGCGAAGCGTATGGAGTGCCGACGCCGGGCACAATTGTCGGCTGAACAGATCCTGGCTGCAGCCCTTGACTGATGCGCTGCAGGTATCCTTCAGCAGGTGTACAATCTAAACTCTGTTGGCCGTCGAATATAAATACTCGCCGGCCTGGTCCGTTATAGCCTTCCCCCTGAGAGATGGATCGATTTCCGAGAACAGAAAGCTTGATATAGCCCGACATAGGAGGAAAGTCGAGTCCCTCCGCCGATTTCTTCATCCGGTCATCCAGCTGTTTTTGCGTTATCTGATGGTTGCTTAACTTAATATCGAGTGGTATCTGAATCTGCTGCAATAAGTCAGCCTTGGTTTCCGCCGACATCACATTACGGTGAACCACATTGTAGGTTAATGTAAACGGGCCGGGCAGTTGCAACGATTTGATCGCATCGGCATTCAATTGCGGAGACGCGAGCGAAGGAGCATATGCGGACAACATCACTATCAGAGAAGAAACGACATGTATTGGTAGTCTTGTTTTCAATGTTTAAATTTCTCAGCCGCCGTCTTGGACTATCTTAGATAACTGCAGAAGTATCTTACCTTGCCCTGCTAAAGGAGCATTATCCGCAGATTAAGATGAGCAGGGACTGAGCCCTGCTCCCATAAGGCCCTACCTGAAGGCATCATCCGCAGACTAAGATGAGCAAGGACAGAGCCCGGCTCCCACAAGGGAGCCAGCTAAGAAGAGCCGGCACGGACGCCGGCAAGATCGGCTTTTACCAAAACTTATCGACGATTTTTAGATTCGCCTTTCCGCTTTTGCCTCTCCACCGCGAGTATCCATTTGTGCAACTGCTACATCCCTACGGGGCATACCGGCTGCAACACCTACTCACAGAGGTTAATATGGCAAGCGATTTCTCCCATCGCCGCGATCTTCCGCCCCTGCGCACCGATGACGCCTACTACAGCCTGACCTGGCGGCTGCATCCAAAACAAGAGTACTTACTCGCCGCAGAACGAACCATTGTTGCGGAAGCTATCGAGTTCTTTCATCCGGATCGTTATCGTCTCGCCGCATATGTGGTGATGGATCACCATGTTCATGTCGTCGCTCATTTCGCGACGGCAGCCGCAGTCTCAAAAACCGTGCACAGCTGGAAGTCATTTACAGCCCATCGCTTGCAGCGCGAACACCGTCGAACTGGTGTTGTCTGGCAACAAGAATACTATGACCATATCGTTAGTTTGGACAAGGAGCTCGAAAGCACAATCACCTATGTCATTGCCAATCCGGAGCGCCGCTGGCCAGGTACAACAGACTATCCCTGGGCTCGCCTTTTCAGGGAGACCGCCCCAAGCTCCGTCCTTGGGGCCTCTGTGCCCCCTCCTATATAAGTGGCCCCCGTGAGAGCAGGGCTCCGTCCATGCTCTCCCTGTCCTTTATTCTTTAATTATTTACGGTCGACGACTCTCAATCTAACCATATTTCTCGCTGCCGGAGCGCTCGCAATGTCTTCGCCGGGCGAGGTGAAATCGTAGCTTGCCGTGGCGATAGCGCCGGCGCAGGTTCTTTGCCGTCAATTGACTGCCGCGTCCACTGGAGGAGGCTTTCCCGATGATACTCAACCACATCAATCTCACGGTCACAGATGCCCTGGAAACCAAGCAGTTTCTTGAGAAGTACTTCGAGCTTACCCCGATGGAAGGGTTGAAGGACAACCCCGGCTTTATGATGCTTCGCGATGACCAGGGAATGGTGATTACTTTGATTCGGGGCAGGCGTGACACTGAGGTCGCCTACCCCGACACGTTCCATATCGGCTTTATTCAGGAGAGTGAAGAGCGGGTGAACGAAGTCAACCGCCGGCTTAAAGACGACGGCTACGACGTTCCCCCGCCCTCACGGCAGCATGGATCGTGGACGTTCTACTTTATCGCCCCTGGCGGGTTTATGGTCGAAGTGCTCGGCTGACGCCAGAAGATCTTATGTGCGTCGTCCTGAACAACGCTCACGGATTCGGGCGGGTAGAGCTTAACATGCCCGTCTGCAAGTAAATAGCCGGAACCGGCCTCATGCGCCGGATGATCCATCCATTGGTTCGCCTGCGCCGTCCCATTCCACCCAAAGACGTGCCCGGTCGCATACTGCGCGCCGTCCAGCTTATTGCTGTCGCCGAATAGCTTCACGTCGGCCGGTCCATAGGCAGTCAGATCCAGGCCATTACCCAGGAGAGAGGTCTGAACGCGCGCTTTACCACCTTCTTCAGGGTCCATAATGGCGGCCCGGCTGCCTCGAACTTCGAAACACAAGATCGTCCGGGAAGCATCGGGAACGTCTACGTAAGCGCCCGTGCTAATGCTATCTTTAGTTGTTTGCTGCGGCGCAAGCACGGCATTGAGGGCATAGGATACGGGATAACGGACCATTGCGCCAGATTTGTCCTTCGTCGCAGTGTCTTCCGTGCACTTATAGACTTCTACGGTCTTAATATATGGATAGATCGCCCCGGCCCATCCGGCAACATGCTGCAAGCGCGGACCGGCCGGCAATAAGCCGTCATTATCCTGCACATACTGCGCAATGCCCAGTCCCATCTGCTTCAAGTTACTCAGACAGGAAATACGCGGGTGCGTTCCTGATTTGGCGAAGATTGGAAAGAGAATCGCGGCCGCGGCAAGACAAAGAATAAGTACTGCAACGATATCGATCAGTCTAACAGCTCCGATTTGCTTTCTCATGATATGCTCCTTTCCATGTGCACACTAAAAATACGCTATCTATAAATAATTTAGCCCTCCATTTCCATCGCAGCCTATGGCTGCGCCGAATACTTTAATTTAGATACTGTTCCCCACTCTTACTTCAATCCAACGTCAATCGGCGCCAGCAGTTGTATGCACAGGAACGACGACGGTTGTATGATATTTTCCGAGATCGACGCGCTGTGTAACAACGACGGGAATATCGATAAATTGCGGCACAGGCAATTGCGGAAAGAAGAAGTTGTACTTGACACCGGGATCGTTCACGCCGCCGGATTGCATGCTGTAAAAGTTGACGGCATTCAAGGGCGCGCCGGTTGCGGAACTGGTAGGCGCCGCCGGAACGTGATATTTGCGCGTCAAAGGCGATTTCGGCAGACCTTCCTGTCCATCGGCAGTCTCCACCTTTACCTTGTAGATTACAGCCGTTTTTAAATGGCGAGAGTCGTCACGTTGATCTGCCTTGGACGTAATATTGCTCTGCTTCGCTGCTTCCAATAGTGTCACTGCGATACCGCTTGGAGTAGTCAGAGAGACAGCTTTGTCCGGCGCAATCACGAATTTGCCGTTTACCTTCTTCAGCGGGACATGGCGGAAGATCACCGTCTCATCGAGGGTTTCGAACTCGGCGACATCGGCGGTTATGGCCGCGCGATGGGCATATTTCCAGAACGGCGCAAAAGGATTGGAGCGATATGTCAGAACGTCGGACCTGTAGATCATATTCGTGCCGTGAAAGTCGTTGCCCCGAACGTAATTGGGCGGCTCGTTCTCAAATTGAACTTGTATGTTGTTCGCTTCGATCGGATGCTGGCCCCGGCGGACATTGAAGTCGAGGCGAGGCGATTCCGGTTTGTACCATCGCTCCGTCTCCAGTGAAATGGTTCCAGCAACGCTGACACCGGACGGCAATGGCGGCTCACTGGCCGTCACCGCAGTAAACCCGGACACGCCGGCCGACGGTTTGATGCGCCACCGCGCGTATTCGCCGGTATCTGACTTCAGTTCCAGATCCGCAAGTTTGACCGACGGAGGACAGCCAGGGGGAATATCGACCAGGGCTACAAGGCCAACCGGGCCAGAGCAGACCTTCCACGTCAGCGGTATGCGCTGTTTATCCGGCATCACCAGCGCCGCCGTAAATGTGGGGTTCTTAACACCGGGATCAGGCGTCTGGAAAAATGCGCCGTCCGGCATATCGACCTTCACCCATACTCCGGTGTCCCATTCCTTTAGCGAGTTTGAAGAACCCTGGGACATGCTGACCAACTTCTTCGGGAACGAATATGTGGATGAGCCGTCGATTACATCTATGCCAAGGATCGTAAACGGTCCCTGGATAGCCGGATGAGCGGTATCGATGATGCCATGCATCGTCTGCTTATCGCGATACGTGGCGAGGTATCGCTTGATGGGGCCGGAAACGCCGATTACGGCAGCCGCTCCGGCGGCTATAAGAACGACGAGGGAGATATTGGGACGGCGGCGTTCGGTTGCATTATCAGTCAAGGTGATGCATTCCAGTCTGTATGGGATCTAAGACGGCCGGCTTGCGCGCTGCAATCGGCAGCGACTCAGGCAGACAGAATGCTACAGGCGCAAAGTTCGACAGAGCGCTCAATGTGTCCTGCCGTGCGCCGTCCCTGGAAATCAGGTGAGGATCACAGAATCCAGTCACATTTATTGTGATACGGATGCGAAACACATTAGTTTCGCATCCGTATCACAATCACGGTAACGGCGCAAGAATGGAAGGCCAACAGACCATAGTCATGACAATTTTGTCGGTTTACATATCAGTGCAAAGCATCAAGGTCCCCTTGCATTTTCGCCTCAGGTATGCAATACTATAATCACGTTGCCGAAAACAAGGCAGCGGCGAGGCGGTCATCCAGAGGATGAGCCGCTTTTTTGTTGCCTGCTCCCACCTCACTCTTCACGAAATGTAACATGCGCTCGGTCTGCCGGTTCCAGGGCAAAGAACTCTTTGATTATCGCCGCAGACTCTGACGCGCTATGCGCGCTCGTATCGATCGTCAATCCTGAATCGGGCAGTTCGGGAAAAGCGCCACTGCCGGTGCTGCGCAGCTTCCGCAGCGTTTCCAGCGATCGCAGCTTTTTGAATTCGGCCCGCGATTCGTTTTCGATCCGCCTCTCCTGCTCTTCAGGTGGACAGATCAGCTTCACAAACTTAACATCTCCCCCACTCGCTTGCACCAACTCGATCGTCAGTCCGATAAACTCGGGCGGAACGGTTGCCTCAGGCGCAAACGTGAATATCAGCGAGCGACCGATCCTTGCGGCGTCACCAAACACAGACAGCCACATCTCCTGGCGCAGCCGCACAAACGATTCGCTGCCGAACTCGAAAACCGCCCCAACGGCATCGACAATGAGGTGGTTGTGGAACACAGGATACAACGTTATCTTCGAAAGCTCCCGAGCAATGGTCAGCTTACCGGCCGCCGCCGGTCCGTGAATAAAGATGAGATTCATGGCAGCATTCCTCCAACACCAATGGTTTTGGTTTCAGCCAGGCGACTAAAGTCACGGCTAGAGAGTGCAAATGTGCCCCTCCGGGCACCCGGAATTGGACCTTTGGTCCAAAATCTTTGTCCGCGAAGGCGGACTTTTGTATTCTCTAGGGGGCACCCGCTTGCGGGTCGTTTAACCGCCTGCCAGAAGGTGTCAATCGCCTTCTACTGTGGAACTATTACGAGGGGCGCGCGCCAGTGCACGTATTCGCCGTCGGTGGTGCGGTAGAAAGCATCCAGTGAACGCGGCGGCTCCTTTGTCATATCGTAATGCGATCCCCCAGTGGCGACGAATGCATCGCCGGGCACGGTTACCTGTGTCCGGCTTGTGATCCGCGCTGCATGCCGGAATACGTAGCCGCCGACGAGGCGCAGTGTTTTGTCGTCGGGGATCGGTTCCGTCAGATCCACAGCGTTGCCGTTGACGATGAGCACGGTGTCATTCCAGGCCACGGGCGACACCAATGCCAACTGCGCTCTGGTTTGCCCCACAGGCGCTGTGAGGGCCAGCGTCGTGCCGTCGTTCAAGATGGCTGAAGGCGCATAGATTGCCGGCCCCGATTCGCTGCAGCCCGATGCTGCAATTGAGCAGGCCGCAAGAATGCAGCCGATATTCCATCTCTTGAACATGACACTCTTCATTCGTTTGCCTTAGGCTTGCCGTATTGAGCTCTCTGCTCGCGACAACGCCGGTATAATTATCTGATCATGACTGTCGATTATTCGTTGACCACGCATATGCGCAAGCGGCTCGTGCAGGCGCTTTCAGGAACGCCCATGGTGGCCGCCGGACTGACGGCCGCTCTCTCCGGCGACGATCCACTGTGGGACCGTCATCCCGACCCGGTACGTTTCTCATTGCGGGAGATTATGGCCCACCTGGCAGACTGGGACGGCATTTACCTCGAACGCCTCATCCAGATGCGCGATCGACCGGGCGGCACGCTGGCGCTTTATGACGAAACACAGCTTGCCGTAACACACGGCTACTCCAGGGCCGATCCAAGGCAGAGTCTTCAGAAGCTTGCCCGATCACGCTCGGAGATGGTGAAACTGCTTGCCGGGCTGTCTGATTCCCAGTGGGAGCATACCGGCGTACATCCGACACAAGGGCTCTGGACAGTCGATATGCATGCGTCGTACATTCTCATGCACGACGGATACCATACGCGGCAGATCGCTGAATGGTTGCGACTGCCGGAGTAACTGGGCAGCCGCATCGATGTCAATCTCCGGTGTACCTGCAGCCGGATGTGCATGTCTCATGTACCATGACGGCGCTGAGAAGCGGCAGCGCCGGAATAAGGCGCTGCCAGATCCACCGCGCTATGTTTTCGCTGGTGGGATTTTCGAGTCCCTCAATGTCATTTAAGTAGTAATGATCGAGCTGGTCGAGGATCGGCTCGAAGGCCGTCTTAAGGTCCCCGAAGTCCATCACCCATCCGCTGTATTCCCCGACTGGTCCGGAAACGTGTATTTCTACGCGGAATGAATGTCCGTGAAGACGAGCGCATTTATGCTCCGGAGGCACATTCGGGAGAAGGTGCGCGGCCTCAAATGTGAAGGCTTTGTATATTTCCATGATAAATCCGGGTAAAGATCAGAAATCTATCGTTACAGGTCCAACTCATTGTACCGTGTGGCCGACTAAGGATAAAGAAGCGAACCGCTTCGACACACGCCATCTTCTTCGATGCCTTATGGTCAGGGAACTTCGGGCATACCTGAGAGGTTAATGTGTTGTTACAATACAGGAATTCAGGGTATTTCGGGATTGGGAGCATAGGCATAGCGTGTATACGTATGGTAAGAAGATAGCAGTGCAATCCAATCAGCCCAAAGAGTTATGGATTGGGAACATTGTATAGTGGAAGAGATGTCAGGGTAAATAGATATTAGGATAGGCGGTTCGAGGGAACCGCCCGATGGAGAAAGCAGGTGTTTACCTATGTGTGAGCTGAAGCTTCGCAGGCGTACAGGACCTTCACGGCAACGGCGCCGATTAGAGCAGTGGGAAAAACCGCAGATGCTTCGTCTCCCAGCGTTTCTACCACCCGAGCTTCATCCGTCGGGGGTTAGACATAACTGGAACAGGTATCGCCGCGGCCACTCTGCCTACCTCCCGGTAGGTATATTGCTCGGGTCCCGCGCATAACATACATTGAAACCACCGGCCACTTTCGCTCAAATCGCGCGAGGTGGCCGGTGTTGTTTTAAGAGCGAGAAGGCGGCAGGCGGTTAAATAACCCGCAAAGAGGCAGGCGGTTAAACGACCCGCAAGCGGGTGCCCCCCTAGAGAGTACAAAAGTGCCCCTCCGGGCACAAAGAACAGCCTATGGCTGTATTTCTTAGTCCGCGAAGGCGGACATGTGTACTCTCTAGCCGTGGCTTTAGCCGCCTGGCCGAAACCGCCACAGCAGTGTTTTCGGAAGCCCTGGAACATCAATCCTCCTCACCAGTTTTGCTCTCGGCGTGTCGCGAGCCTAGCCAGAGCGCTGCCAGCAGCCATAAGGTGGGCAGGTAGGTGCTCCAGCAGGTCGGCGAAAAGAGGAAGGCCGTCATCAGCACGATGACGTAAGCCACTCGCGGTTCCATCTTGCGTGTGGAGTAGATTGAAACTGCGAGAGCGATCAGCCCCGACGCTCCCAGAAACAGCCTTGGACCGGGCGCCAACGGTCCGCCCGGATAGCTCCAGATTTCCAGCCCATGCAGCGCGCGCAACACTGCGAACGTTATCGAAACGTTACCCGGATTGAAGCGGCCCTGCGAGTTTAGCGGAACCGACCACTTGATCCAATCTACAAACGATCCCAGCCCGAACACCGCCGCTCCCAGCGCGCATCCGATCAGTGTCGTGGCGATCATCGGCCCCAGAACCAGCCTGCCCTCTCGCACTCCGGCCAGCGCCGCCACGAGAAAGCCGTAGGGCTTTACCTGCGCAGTCAGCGATAGAAACGTCCCCCGAAAGCGAGTGGCGAGGCTCAATCCGAACAGCGCCCACATCAAACTGTCCGCCTGCCCGATCGTCAGCGATGTGTAAACGGTCGGGGTCATGGCGAGAACTAATCCCCAGCAGAGCGTTCCCAGCAGGCTCGAGCGTCCGGCGCTGAGCCGGTCCAGTGACCAGGCAAATCCCCAGAATCCCAGCACCACAATGGAATACCAGACAATGCAAAAGTCATGGAAATTAAGGCTGCCAAGCGGGTAAAGCAGGGCGGCGAACTGTGGAGGATAGAGGTAGGCAGCCGGCGTGACATCCGGCCCGAGATGCGGCCACTGCTGATATATCGGCGTATGGTGGAATGCGCGCTGCGCGGTATCAAAATAGACCAGCAGGTCGCCACGGTCATGGTCCGTACGCGACCACACTTTCGGCAGCCAGTGCCCCAGCTGATAAACAGCATGCAGGATGGCCAGAATCATGAGGGCCGTGCGAATAAGGGGCGATCCCGCCAGCATACGCTGCGCATCCGCGATAGTCTTCTCGGCGAGCGATGCCGCCCTGGATTGAGGTGCAGTTGCCATGGAGTTGTTCAGGCCGCAGTTTCCCGATTTTTGATGCCCAATGCCACAAGCGTGTAGACAAGGGGATCGTAAGTGTACCAGCAGGTCGGCGAGCATAACAACGCTGCGATCAAGACAATGATGTAATTCTTGGGCGCGGGCATCTTGCGCGTCGCCCATATGGCTCCCAGTATGCCAATAATCTGGCAAACTTGCAGAAAGAGATGCGGTCCTGCCGGAAGCGGTCCGCCATGATATTGCCAGAGACCCAACTTAAGTCCGATCCGCAGCATCAAAAAGCTGATGGAAAGGTTGTACTCATCGAAGTGCCCCTGCCCCGGCAGCGGAAGCGACCAGCGGATCCAGTCGACGATCGAATGCGGTCCGAACACCGCTGCGCCGAGCGCAAAGCCGGCGGCCAGCGTGACAATGGCCGCTATCCTATTGCGCCAGGTCTCTCTGTACATTGAAATGGCCAGCGGCACAGCGCCAAACAGCTTTACCTGTGTCATCACTGCAAGAAAAAAGCCATTGTATCGCGTGACCAGCGCCAGGCCAAAAAGAGCCCAGACAAGTGGATCGATCTGGCCTTCGGACATTGCCTCGTACGCGCCGGGCGTCGCGGCCAGGAGCAGGCCCCACATCAAGGTGCGATTGCGAACGCCCTTATCGCCTCCCATTTTAGCAAGCGTCCATGCGAACACCCAGAACGACGCCACCAGTAAGACATACCAGACGGCGCAGAAGTCGTGGTAAGACAGCCTGTCGAGCGGCATGAGAAGAAGAGCGAACTGCGGTGGATAGAGGTAAGCCAGTGGATTGATATCCGGCCCGACCCACGGCATGGGATGGTACAGCGGCTGATGATGCGCCACTTTTTGCGCCGTGTCGTAATAGACCCAGAGGTCGCGCTGCTTGTCCGTACGCGCCCACTGCGACGGTACCCAGATCAGGATCTGGTAGAGCGGCTGCAATGCGGCCAGGTACGCAAGCGCCTTGCCGAGCAGCGGATATTCCAAATAAATACGTTTGATCTGGTCATACAGATCGGTCAGGAATGACGCTTCCCGGGGTCGCGAAGTAACGGCCATAGTGCTTCATTATAACATGTGGTTAAACAGGCTAAAATTTCGTTTCCGCAACTGAGAACTTCGCGCGAGTATATCTCAGGGGAAACTATGAAAGTGGCTATTGTGGGATCGCGGACGTGGATTGATGCAGCGATGATCCACAGATATATCGACCGTCTTATTGCAGAACATGCCAGTCTCACCATCGTATCCGGGGCGGCTCCCGGCGTGGACCGCATTGCGGCGGGCTATGCGCACTCAATGGGAGTGACCGTCATCGAGCATCATGCGGATTGGAAGCGCCATGGGCGTACGGCAGGCGCTATCCGCAACCAGGCGATCGTGGCCGATTCGGATGCCGTCGTCGCATTCTGGGACGGCGTTTCGCGCGGAACGAAGATCACACTTGACCTTGCAAAGCGTAAAGGCATCGTGGCAAAAGTGGTCGCGCCGAGCGGTGAAGAAATTATTTTTGGAGAGCCTGTCCAGTCAAGCTCGTGAGCGGACATTATAAAAGTAGGAGTGTGGATTTGACGCGGGAAGACAGGCTTCTGCACCGTTACACGGCGCAGGATTCGCAAGCGGCATTTGGGGAGCTGGTGCGTCAGCATCACGCTTTCGTTTACTCCGTCTGTCTTCGCAAACTGGAAGACAGGCAAATGGCCGAAGATGTGACGCAGGCGGTGTTCCTGCTCCTCGCGGCCAAGGCGGGATCGTTCCGGCGCGGAACAGTGCTGACCGGATGGCTATTTCAGACAGCGCTTCTGGCCTGCCGCAACGCGGCGCGGGCGGAAGCGCGAAGGCGGCACTATGAGCGGAAGGCTGTAGAGCAGATGGAGACTGCCGGATGCGACGAAGATGCTTTGTGGAACGATATGCGCCCTCTTCTGGACGACGCCCTGGAAGAGCTGGGAGTCAAAGACCGGGACGCCGTACTGCTGCGGTATGTCGACGGTCTATCGCTTCAAGAGGTGGGCGTGGCGCTCGGGATAACGACGGCGGCTGCGCACAAACGCATCATGCGGGCGCTGGAACGAATGAAGCGCAGCCTGGGCCGCGGCGGAGCGGCGCTGCCGGCCATCGATCTGGGCGCGCTGTTGAGCGACAGAATCGTGGAAGCCGCGCCGGCGTCGCACGCAGACATTCTCTCCGCAATGACAGGACACGCCGCAAGCGGAGCCGCGCAGACGATCTGCGATTCGGTGCTGCGGGAATTGAGACACACAAAAATAAAAACTGCGGCGGCATGCGCCTTTGCCGGCGCGGTGATCGCCGGCACAACCATTGCCTTCGCCGCCGTGAACGCTCGGCGGACGGCTAGCGCGATACATCCGGCAGTACCGCCGGCGTCTGCGCCGCCCGCGATCATCTTATTGGGCAGAGTCGTGGATACAAGGAACAATCCGGTTGCGGGAGCATCGGTAACCATTGTGCGTTATGACGACCGCGGTGGAGCGCAGCCGGTTGCGCTCAAGTCCGTCGTGACGGACCGTTTCGGCCTCTACCATGTGCCCGCGCCGGATACCGGCCACGATGTCTGGCAGACGATTGCCGACTCAGGAGAGCGTATCGGTTTCGGCATTCCCGCTCATGACACGCGGCTGCTTGCGCCGACGCGGATCGCCCTGCGCCTGGTCGATCCGTCGGGCAAGCCGATGCCGAATGTCACCATCAAACCGGCCGGATTCGCCGGTATCGGTTCGTACGGCAACATGCTGCAGTCGCTGCAGGCAGGCTGCCCGAAGCGACTGGAGGTGACATCGGACAGTGACGGCCAGGCCGTTCTGACGGGACTGCCGGGCGGATGCAGCACGGCCTTCGAGGTCCTCGGGCAGCAGTACACCCCTATCTTGGGCGGAGAGAACACCGTGCATCTCTCAAGCGGCGCTAAGACGCCGCCGCGAACGATCCATCTGGTTCGCCCGGCGACAGTCAAAGGCACGCTTGTCTACGCCTACAGCGGAACGCCCGCTGTAGGCGTACGGATTGGAGCGCAGTCCATTGGCGTGACGCGTTGGACTGAGGCCGTGACGGACGATCACGGGCGCTATCGGCTTATCGGGTTGCTGCCGGGACAGTACAACATCGGTATTGATGAGAGCTGCGAGGCCCTGCGCAACGAATGGGTTGCCGCTGCGTTACCAGATCTGACGATCGACGCAGGGCAGAACATGACGGCGCAGCCGATGAAGCTGGTTCGAGGCGGATGGGTGGAAGGCACGGCCACTTTCCGTAAATCTCATAAGCCCATAGTGGGAGAACAGGTGGGTGTGTACGGACCGGCTCACCCGCAGACAAGCCCGTGGGTCGAAGCTCAGGTGATCGGTGCGGATGGACACTTCCGATTGCGCGTCCCGCCGGGCGACCAGTATGTTTATGTTATGACAGCAAACGACGCGCAAAACGGCGTCGATATCAAAGTGACGGAAGGCGCTACGGCGCATGTTGATTTAGAGGCGGATTAAGACCCAGAAACCCACCCCATCCCCTCCTTCGAGCAGGTACGGAGACCTGCTCCCACGGGAGGGCGCGTTCGCCTTGGCATTTGGCTCCGCTTTCTTAACCATACGCCAAGAGGTGAAATGCCGAAACCATCCGGGACGCGCCTTCCCTCCGGGGAGGACGCAAGGAGGGGTCCTAACGAGCAAACGCTTCCGGGTAAGGAAGCGTTCTTCGGCAGTTTTGTGGATTAATAGGAGAAGCACGTGTTATCTGATGGATTTTCGTTCTTGCTCAAAGGCGGGCCGGTTATGTGGCCGCTGTTTTTATGCGCTATCGTATCCGTTACGATCATGATCGAACGCTATATGGCGCTGCGCGGCATACGCCGGAGCAATCGAGGTCTTGTGCGTGAGATGCGCACAGCCTTGATGGAGGGGCGCGAGCGGCAGGCGCTTACGTTCCTGGAGACGCGCGGCGGTCCGGTCGCGCATCTGCTGACATTAGCCGTGAAGAACCGCCATCTCAGCCAGATGCGGCTCGAGTCGCTGATGGAGGAAGTTGCCATCGAGGAAACTCCCACCCTGGCACGCGGCCTGAGCATCCTGGATACCATCATCACCATCGCTCCCCTGCTCGGCCTGCTGGGAACGGTCACAGGAATGATCCGCGCGTTTCAGGTGGTAGCGATATCGTCCGGCATGAGCGCGCCCGCTGCGATTACGGGCGGCGTGGCCGAGGCGCTGATTGCCACGGCATCGGGACTGGCAATCGCCATCGTCACGCTGGTCGGCTACAATTACCTGTCGGACCAGGTAAAGGCGGTGGTCACGGAGATGGAGATCGGGGCGACCAAGGTGGTGAATACGCTCACCGCATTGACTCCGGACATGGAAGACCCGTATGCGACTGCAAAAATATAAGCATAAGAAACCGCGGATCGAAATCGTTCCTATGATCGACACGATCTTCTTCCTGCTGGTTTACTTCCTGATCGCCAGCCTGACCATGACACAGATGTCGTCACGCAAGGTGAGCCTGCCGGAAAGCATGACGGCGGCCGAACATCCAGCGGATCGAGTGATCGTCACGGTATCGCGCGACGGCCACTGCTACATCGACCGGGATGCCGTCGATGAGTTAAAGGTCACCAAGGAATTGGATGCGCGGCTGAAGGTCAACAAGAACCTGACGGTCGTTATCAACTGCGATAAGGATCAGCCTGTCGCCAGCTTCAACCGCATATTCGATCTGGTGAAGCAGTCGAAGGCGGCATCGGTCATGGTTGCGACGACTCCGCGAGATCCCTGGAACAACACACCATGAGATTTAAAGAACCGGAGCTGCGCAAGGCGCGGATCGAAATCGTTCCCATGATCGACACGATCTTCTTCCTTCTCGTGTTCTTCATGATCACGTGGCTCTCCATGGTGAAGATGAACGGGCTGGGCTTGAAGCTTCCGCGCGAGAACCATTCGGCCGGCAAAGCTCCCGTATCTCTGGTGCTCTCGCTTTCGCCAAGCGGCAAGTACTATTTGAACTCTCACGCAACGACGGAAACGGCATGGCCGGATCGTCTGAGCAGGCAGCTTGCGGAGCACCCCGGCAGCGTGGTGGTGCTCAATGTCGCGCCGCAGCAAAAGACGCAAGAACTGGTGACGCTGCTCGATTCCGTCAATCAGGTCGTCATCAAGTCGCACTCCAATGCGCAGGTAATCGTGGCGACGACGAAAGTCAATGACGGTTCTCCCAAGGAGAAGTCAAATGCTTCCCGATAAAAAATTCCGCAGCGCCCTTGTGGCATCGGTTCTCCTGAATACGGCTTGCGTCGCCTGGGTAGGCGGCAGCAGCCTGACACATCCGCCAAAGCCGGTAAAGCCGCACGAGGATCCGTCGGCAAAGCTGCATGCGGTTCCCGTGGCGCTTCACAAGGATAAGAAAACGGCTGCAAAACCCGATGGCGACAAAAATGGACACGGACGGCCAGGGAATGCAGAAGGCGGAAATCCCTCGGACAGCAGCCATTCATCGAGCGGTGGAGGGTCGAATGCCACCGCGTCGGGCCAATCCGGATCCGGCGACGGCGATCCCGGAAAGCCGATGGCGCAGGTCCAAACTGCCAATGCCGCAGGGAAGGGACAGCAGCCCAAGACTGAAGAAGGCAGGAACGATCCCGATCCGGAACACTCAAATGCTCCGCGGCAGTTCGGCACGACGCCCGGAACGACGCAGTATAACCGTCCTGTTGACAAGCGGTTTATGACAGCCATGAGCCTGCCCGGCGACCGCAATGGCGCGATGCGCGCGGAAGCATCCCGAAGACCGGACACGGATACTCGTCGCGACACGCGCCAATCTACACAGACACAGCAGCAGGTTGCGCGCAACGACATGCAGGATCGCCCTGCAGGGGCTGCGCCGAACCAGAGTCCACAGCAGGCGCAGGACAAAGGAGCAAAGCCGGGAACCCCATCTCAGAGCAAACAGGAAGTGCCGGCCGGGAAACAGCTGGCAAAGAGCAGCGCTTCCACGAAAACCGGCAAGCCGGGGGGATCTCAAAAAGTCACGCCGGGTAATTCCGTATCGTCAAAGTTGAATAAGCCGGACAAGATGAAGATCGACCTCGGCACGGTACATATGACCCGGCCGAAGCATGGAATTACGGGCGGCGGATACTCGGACATGCGAAATGTCGATATCACAGCCCACTTCGTCGTGGACGATGCAAAAAACGCGCCGAAGAATCTTAAGCCGGACAAGATCGTCAAGAAATTCAAGACTCTCTGCATCAAAGATCCGGGCAACACATCGAAGTGCCTTCCGACCGGCGGGAATACGAAGCTGGGCGGATACTCAATCCCAGGCCATAACCATATTACCGGCGTCAAGTATTGTGTGCCGGGCAGCGGCGGCATTCCCGGTGGAGGCAGCAAACAAAGTCAGAGCCAATCGCGCCAGGGTAAGGGAAAGACAGGTCAGGGAGAGCGCGAGGCATCCGGCCGCGGCGACGCCGCATCCTCGGGCGCCAAAGGCGATATCGGAAAATATGTGGGGCAGGCATATCACGGTCCGGGGAGCGCCAAGACCGTCGCGTTCGGGACGGATGGCAGAACGGGGCCGGGCGATAGTGTCTCCATCAATCCGATACACCTGCCGGGACATGCTGCCGACAACCATGGCTTCGTGCCCGGCGCGGAGGTACCCAAGGAAAACCAGGAATGGGTTGCCGATCCCGAGGCGCACAAGGATACTGCCCCGACAGGCAATCTCATAACGCCGATGCCCCGTTTCCGCGTGGCGGTGCGCAGCGTCGGCTCGTTAAGCGCGGCAGGAACGGTCGATTGGGGCCAGCCGCACAAGCCCAGGCCGAAGAAGAAACCGAAAGGCGGCGACGGCACAGGCCTGCTGGGCATCTACTACAACGGTATGAACTTCAACAAATTTGCGTTCAAGCGCCCGGATCGAAATATCGACTTCGACTGGGTCTACAAAGGCCCTGGACCATTGATACCAGGCGGACGCAATTTCTCGGTACGATGGCTCGGCGATCTCGTTCCGGATCACACTGACGACTACACGCTGATGATCGCTTCTGATGACGGCGAGCGAGTGTATGTCGACGGCAAGCTGATCTTAAGCAACTGGTCGATTCACGGCCCCACCGAAGACATGGCCACGATCCATCTGCAGGCGCATCACCACTACTCTTTCAAGCTGGAGTACTTCGAGAATCAGTATGGCCAGGCCGTCACAAAGCTCTACTGGGAAGGGCCCAATACGCCCAGGCAGTATATACCGGAGTCGTGTTTCCGGTATCCGAAAGATCGGTTGTGAGGGACCCTATCCCCCGGACGCCTTAGCGACCGGGGGGATAGGTTCTCCTACTTCACATCACTGGATGCGACGTTGTTTACCTGGGCAACTGATTTGTTGCCTGTGTAAATCCATTCTTTGATGTCGAAGTCGCGCTTCAGCAAATGCTGGCCGAGCAGGAATGTCTTGGTGCGGCCAAGGGCGTCCAATCCCTGTGCGCTGAATGGCTCGGCGACGAACTGGCGGGCGGGATAGAGCTTGCGATAGACTGTTGTGGGAACTTTGGCCCGATCTGCAAGGCCCTGGTAGTATTCGTCGAGGTGCGACTGCAAGTCCTTTATGCCCACAACTCGCGCGCTGTTCCACACGGCCGGAAAATCGGGATGTGTATCGAGGAACTTCTGGCTGATCACGGTGCAGCCCGCGCCGGCGAGGTGTGGGTGGTCGCTGGCTTGATCCAGAATGCGGAAGCCCCTTAGCTCCTCAAGCGGACCATTCGAACCCGCGTAGGCAGCGATGTCGCCTCGCTGGAGAGCGGCTTCGGCATCGGAATCCTGCAGCTGGACAACCTTCACGCTATCCGTAAGCCCCTTTTCTGCCAGCAGGCCAAGCAGATACCGGCCTACGATCGAGCCTTTGCGAGTGCCGACGATCTTGCCTCGGATCTCATCAACGGACTTAGGACCATTCTTGGCTGTGTAGAGATAAGCATTTGTGCCGACTGTTCCGATTGTGATCAGCCGCGCCGGAATGCCGGCGGCGCGGCCGGTAATCGAGGGAGCATCGCCGCACATCGCGATGTCAATGGCATTTGCGGCTAACGCTTCATTGACATTCGGGCCGCTCGGCAGCGGCGTAAACTTGATCGATGTAATACCCTGCGATTTCAGAAGCGGCAGGAGCAGCCCGCGCTGGTTCGCCCACCCTTCCGGCCCTGAAGGCGGTCCGCCCTGCGGACTGGTATATCCGATCCGCAGTACGCCATCACCGGCCGTCGATGCCTTGCCCGCAGCGCCGCCGGTATGACCGCAGCCGGCCGCCAGGACGGCGGCAATGACTGAAAGAGCGGTCACCCGCAACGATAAAAGCTTCACTGGTCTTTACCTCTTCGTGTGGTCACGTCCGACGCAAACTTCCATGTGTTCTTGACGCCAGCGTTCTGTTTTGAGCTATGGGCTGCCTCACCTGAACACGCAAAAGACCCTGCTGCCATTCAGTAAATCGAATAGCGGCAGGGCCTCTAGTTGTCTGGTCGGCCTAAGATATGGCGAAGGAACAAATTACAACTTTGTCCCTTGCAAAAGTGGTCTTATTTTACCGAACGGGACTCACAATGTCAATAGACAGACAAAATGCATGAGCAGATATACTTATTCAAGTATATCTGCTCTTATGTATTGGCTGCCACACTATTGGAAGATGCGGCACTTGGAGTGCCGATCCGGTGCCGGGCATTAACGAACGGTTGCTCAAATATGAGCGAAAATCTATAGGAGATACACAGAATGACCGGAATAGCTGTCACGAGCGTTAAGGTGTATGCCCCTACGATGCCGAGCGAATGTACCCATAGTGAGATAAAATCGACGATCAGGAGCTTTAGTAACGGCATGTGCAGTAAGTAGAGGCTATACGAGAAGCCGCCAAGAGTCACAAGGTGTGGATGCGATAGCGGCTGTCTCCATTTGGGTACGACGGCCACAGCGAGCAAAAGGGGAAACCCGATTAAAACGGTCAGAAACTGAAACTGGTCAAAGTGGCCATGAGCCCACTTCAGCCCGGCAAAATGCAAAAAAACGCAAAGACATAGGAAAGCGGCTACAGGAGTCCAACCGATGATCTTTATCTCACGCGCAGACCAGTTTGGTCTATTCTGCACAATCCAGGCAGCCGCCATGCCGGCTGTAAACAGGAAATAGTATGCGCAATTGAGACCATTCCATGGAGTTCCATAAACGTTCAACTGGACAACTATGGCAAGAACGCCCACGAACAACAGCGTGCCCCATGCCTTTAAGCGTGGCCAAAGCAGCAAGAGTAATGGAAATACGAGATAAATCTGGCACTCAACGGGAATTGACCACAGTACGCCATTGATACGATAATCGCCGTAAAATCCATTCTCCCAGTTGCCAAGGATATTGTGGATCACAAGTACATGTGACACCAGTGATTTCAGGCCGTCTTTAATTGAATAAGGAGCAAAGACAGCACCATAAGTCACGAAGTTCAGGATAAGGCTGCAGAAGAGGGCTGCGTAGTATGGCGGAAGTATGCGGCGGGCACGCTTCACAAGAAATTGGCGAGCGCCGCCTCGCAGGAAGCCATTATTTCCAAATACAGGCAGAGCTAGGCAGAAACCGGACAACATGATAAACAGGCTGACCGAAATGCCGCCATATTTCATAAAGCCGAGCCATCGATCGTAAAACGTATTGGGGACCAAAAACAACATGTATGCGTGATGAAGAACTACATAGAGCGCAGCTAATCCACGCAGGCCATCCAGAGCAGGAAATCTGTTAATGCTGCTGACAACTTTGGACTCATTGACTTCGGTTTCTTGAGAAATGGCAGCAGACATATTCAATTATAACCTGGATATTCCGTCGCGACCTTTAGTAACAGGGATGTGCAGCATGAGTTCACGTCGTCGTCCAGCCGCCGTCAACCAGCAGCGTTTGTCCAGTTACATAGCTGGAAGCGTCGGACGCAAGGAAAAGGAGAGCGCCTGCGAGTTCTGAGGGCCGGCCAATGCGATTAAGGCAAGTCCGGTACTTAAGGCGAGCAATCAGGGGATCATCGTCCTTGACACTGTTCTCACTATCGCCGCCGGTGTTGGAGAACGGGCCGGGCAGGATGGCATTGGCGCGTACGCCATGTTCGCCCCAGAACGACGCCACATATCGCGTAAACGCCAGCATAGCGGCCTTCGACGCCGAATACCCCGGTGGATTCAGCGATTCAGTTCCTTCATACAGCTTGGGACTCGGCGCGACTACGGCATACATGGTCGAGATATTGACAATGCTTCCGCTGCCTCCGAGCTTTAGCTTTCCACCCAATTTCTGGACCGCCAATGCCGGCCAGTAGACGCCGCCGTAGAGATTTCGCTGCCATTGGTCAAACGAGGCCTCCTCGATAGATCCGGCAGGCGTGTTGAAGCCGGTAGCCTGCCCCAGTTCGTACGCATTGTTCACTAGGACATCAATGCGCGCCTCCTTCGCCGCGATAGCCTCCAGGGTCGCCGTAAGGGCTTCCTGATCGTACATGTCGATCTGATGCCCCGCTATGCGGTCCTCGCCGTAAGTATTCCCCCATCGCTGCGTTTCTGCGTGAAGACGATCGGATCTTCCGAGCGCGACGACGCGCGCGCCGTTTTCCAGCAGTGTTTCTACCATCGTGCGTCCCAGAAAACCGGATGCGCCAGTAATGACAACCGTCCTGCCGTCGAGCGAGAAGAGGTCATTTCGATGCAGACTCACCAGCAGCTCCTGCCACCGTCAATCACAAGGTTCGCTCCCGTCATGTACGATGACGCATCGGAACACAGAAACACGATGGCGCCTTCGTATTCATCTACGTTTGCCATGCGCCCCATAGGGATCAACCGCGCCAGCTTCTCCACAAACTCATCAGGCTGACCATTTGCCACGCCTCCGGGTGAGATCGCGTTAACGCGAACGCCGGAGTCTGCCCAATAGGTCGCAAGGTAACGCGTGAGGCCGATCAAGGCAGTTTTCACGATCGAGTACGAAACGGGTTTAACAGGCTGCCGATCTTCCGGAAGCCCTTCCTTTCGATAAAGCCGCTGGTCCGGCGCAATGACACCCAGATCCGAAGCGATATTGAGAATCACTCCGTTTCCTCGCCGCGCCATCTCCGTTCCCATCACCTGAGACATCACCATCGCTCCGGTAAGACCGACCCGCATGTCGGCGTCCAGCTGCTCTACCGAAAAGTTCTCAAAGCGCGTAAACTCGATTTCGTTCGACTGCTCCTGTTTGGGATTGTTCGCGGCATTGTTGATCAGGATATCCACACTGCCAAAGTCAGACAAGAGGCGCGCCAACAGCACTTCTATTTGAGCGCGGTCCGCAATGTCTGCCGCAGCCCCGGCCGCAGTAACGCCCATCTCTTCCGAAAGCTCGGCGGCAACGCGTTCCGGCGCAGCGCGTTCCAGGTCAACCAGCACCGGGATGCCGCCGGCCAGCGCAATCGCTCTGGCATGACGCCTGCCAAGGAGACCACAGCCGCCCGTAATTACGGCGACGCGGCCTGTCAAGTCAAATGAAGGATGCATTGGGATGTTCCTAAGGCCTTACTCAAATATCACCGCTTCATTTATGAAGGCGCATTGAGAGAGAAAAGCGCCGGCGAAAGAAGCGATAAATGCCGCGGGCGGCCAAATCGAAAATGCGGTATCAGAAGGTTCGTGTTTGTCCGCCGTCGGCAGTCCAGCATGCGCCCGTTACAAATGCCGCCCGCGCCGAGGAAAGGAAGACCACGATATCTGCAATCTCTTCGACAGTTCCAAAGCGGTTCTGCGGGACTTCCGATTGAATGTATTGAAGCACTTCATCGCGCCGCTGTTCAAGGTGCCGTTCCCAGGTTCCACCAGGGAATAGAATGTTTCCGGGAGCGACGCAATTCACTCGAATGTTATGCTTAGCGACGACACGCGACAAATTTGCCGAATAGTTAACGAGCGCCGCCTTGGCAGCGCTGTATGGCAAAGGCACATTTGTCGATTCAATACCTGTGATGGATGCCACGAACACGATGGAGCCCTGACGGGCTTCCGTCATGATCTTGAGAACTTCCGTCGCCATTCGGACGCTCGGCCACAGGTTCACATCGAACGACGCATTCCAGTCAGTCGGGGAGAGATCCCACCCTCGGGACGATCTGCCGGATCCGATATTTGCAACCAGGCAGTCAATTTTGCCCCATCGATCCAGTGTCATCTCGATGGATGCCTTGAGAGCGTCGGCCTCCGTGAGATCTCCGGCACGAGAAATGACCTGGCCTTCTTCGGATTGCGCGGCCAGTTCAAGTCGCGTCCGTTCGAGATCTTCCACGTTCCTGCCGGTAATAACAGTCCGGCACCCTTCACGGAGAAATGCCCTGGCAATCCCCTTGCCGATTCCGCGAGATGAGCCGGCAACGAAGGCCACCTTATCCTTTAGGCCGAGTTCCATGTTGCTCCTTCTGCGGGAATGATATGATCGAAGGCATAAGCCTTGTTGTGGCGAGCCAATTCGATCTCTTTGCCCGTCTCACCGCGCGCGACCTGAAGCACAAATGCGCGCTGATAGTTGGTCCGGGCAAGACAGCGGTTCAATGCGCCGAAGTCGGCATCCCCTGTTCCAAGCGGAACAGTTGTGCCGCCACAGATCCGATCCTTGATGTGAAAGCTGCCGATCCGGGCGCCGTAGGCATCGAATTCCACATCGGGGCGATATCCGAGCGAAGAGCTGTTCCCGGAATCGTAGTTGATCCAGAATAAGGGATGCGGGATACGATCCAGTACGGACGCAACATCATTCGGCGCAAGAGAAGTCTCCAGGTGCGCTTCGATGCCATACTTCTCCGCAAGCGGCAATATGCTCTGGATCATGAGAGTGACGAAGTCGTTTGCTTCATCTTCGTTATCGATTCGCGAGGAATCGACAAATGGAAGCACGATATACTTGACGTCAAGCGAACGGCTCCAATCAAACAACTGCGCGAGAACTGCGATACGTTCCTGACGCTCCGGCAATGAGCACTTCAGAAGCGGATACTCCATAAAGTAGTCGGCGCAGACGGAGCGGAGCGGTATACCGTGCCGATCCTGAAGCGCCTTGAGCTCCGCAATGCCGGCAGGCTGCCCTATTGGATTGACATCGGAGCCATAGGCATCATAGATCCATTCTATGAAGTCCATTCCGGCAAGGGCCGCAGCCTCAAATTCGTTTCGCCATGCGTCTCGTGGAAAAGCTTGTATTCGTCCATCCACCGGGACGCTCAGCCTTCCCTGCATTATTCCAACCGCGGACATACATCAAGTCCTTTATATACGATATAAATCGTCGAGCGATATGAATCGCCGAGTAGATTATCCGGCCAACACTGGCGTTCACTGACACACCATTTGTATACCTTTAGTGCAACTGCCCCTATCCTACCTTCAGTTGACGTCTTCCGGCATAAAACTTTATCTGTCCATTATAGCCGACAACGCGTTGTCTCGCGCTGCAGTAGGAATGCGAAGGTTATCCAGAACGTCCATGCCGGGTACTCTGCTAACTGTGCTTCTGTCAGCGCACACAAAGCTGTGGTATGATTCACTGGTGCGCGGCAGCTGTTTGCACACCGAAATCAAACGTGAATAAGGCCGGCTATGAAGCTTTCAGACTACGTAATACGATTCGTTGCAGATTTGGGAGTGAAGCATGTATTCCTGGTCGTCGGCGGCGGGGCTATGCACCTCAACGACTCCCTGGGCCGTTGTTCACAGATCGAATTCGTGTGCAATCTTCACGAGCAGGCAAGTTCCATCGCCGCTGAGAACTATGCCAAGGCGACAAATAGCCTGGGAGTCGCGCTTGTAACAACCGGCCCCGGCAGCACGAATGCGATAACGGGCCTGGCCGGCGCATGGCTCGATTCCACTCCTTGCCTCTTTCTCTCCGGACAAGTAAAGCGCGCCGACCGCATGTATGGGCCCGACGGAGTTCACCTTGGCGTTCGCCAGATGGGTATCCAGGAGGTCGATATCGTCTCCGTGGTGGATTCGCTCACCAAGTACGCCGTGACGATCGACGATCCCAAAACCATTCGCTACCATCTTGAAAAGGCTATCTATTTAGCCCACGAAGGCCGTCCGGGACCTGTCTGGATCGATATTCCGATCGATGTTCAAGCGGCGCCGATTGACGAGAACGATCTCGCAGGCTTCACCCCTGAACAGCCGGTCGCGCCCGCAGCCTTTCATCCATCGCTCGAACAGAGCGTAAGGGAAACAATCGACGCCCTGAACAAATCGGAGCGGCCGATATTCCTGGCCGGCAACGGCATTCGCCTAGCCCATGCCGAGCCGGAGTTTCTTGAGCTGGTCACGGCCCTTGGCATTCCTGTTCAAACAACATGGTTGTCGCTCGACATCATCGGTCATGAGCACCCGTTGTATGCGGGACGCCCTGGTTCCATCGCCCCCCGGGCTGCAAATTTTGCCGTTCAGAACAGTGACTTCCTGCTCTCTGTCGGCGCGCGGCTCGACAGAGTGATCACCGGATATTCGCCCGACAATTTTGCCCGAGCTGCGCATAAAGTCATGGTCGATGTCGATCCCGCGGAATTGACCAAGATGGGCAATTCGATCCACACCAAGATCTGCGCCGACGCCGGCGCATTCATCCGCGAATTACTGCGGCAGCGTCATACGATCAAGCCGCGAGATCGGTCGAGCTGGATGACCAGAATTAAGGACTGGGATGCCCGCTATCCGCTTGTACTTGAAGAGTTCCGCAAGCCTGAAGGCCCCGTCAGCATCTACAATTTCTCAGAAGTGCTTGCCGAGGAGCTGACCGCGGCAGACTGCATCGTTTCGGGCAGTTCCGGCACGGGCATCGAACTGTTCCTTCTTGCCTTGAAGGTAAAGGGCGGACAGCGCGTTTTCCACACTACCGCGCTTGGCGCAATGGGCTACGGCATCGCGGCATCGATCGGCGCATGCCTCGGCAGCGATCGCCGGCGTGTCGTGTGCGTCGACGGCGACGGTGGATTTCAGTTCAACATTCAGGAACTTGAGACCGTGAAGAGACTGCAGCTTCCCGCCAAGTTCTTTGTGCTCAACAACAATGGATATGCCTCGATCCGGCTCTCACAGAGCACCTTTTTCGGAGAAGCCACCATCGGCTGCGATACATCGACGGGGCAGACCCTGCCGGATATTCGAAAAGTCGCCGAAGCATACGGTCTGAAAACCGACATCATTCGTGATCAGAGCAATCTGAGAGCGGAGATCCGGCGAGTGCTCAACGAACCAGGTCCGGTTGTATGCGATATCCATGTCATTCCGGATGAGGTTCGGCAGCCACGCCTGGCATCTGTGCAGCGAGCCGACGGTTCCTTCGCATCACGGCCCCTTGAGGATCTGCATCCCTTCCTCGACCGCGACGAGCTGCTGTCGAATATGCTGATCCCACTGCTTCAGGATTGAGCAGTTTGAGTTAATGACGTTAACGGATACTTCACCGGCAGCCGGTGAAGTATCCGCGACCGTTTCATGGAAGATAGTGTTATGAAGATCCTGATAATCGGTTTGGGCGGTATTGGTCAGCGGCATGCGCGCAACTTGCGCACGTTGTTGGGACAGGATGTGGAGCTTATCGCATACCGCGTGCGCGCTCTGAGCCATGTCGTAACTGCGCAGTTGGAACTCGACCGCACCCGATCAGTCGAAGAAGAGCTTGGTATCGAAAGCTTTCGCGATCTGGCGGCTGCGCTCCGGCAGAAACCTGATGCCGCCTTTATATGCAACCCGAGCAGTTTGCATATTCCAATCGCTTTAGAGTGCGCGAATGCGGGCTGCGACCTGTTTCTGGAAAAACCAGTATCCAACACACTGGATGGCATCGATGAACTTATCGAAACCGTCCAGTCAAAAAAGCTCATAGGAATGGTCGGCTTCCAGCTCAGGTTCCATCCAGCCATCCGTGCCATGGCCACGCTTCTGAAAGAACGCGTCGTCGGAGGCCCAATCGCTGTCCGCGCAACGGTAGGCGAATACCTGCCTAACTTCCATCGATATGAAGATTACCGATCAGGCTACGCCGCTCGATCAGATCTGGGCGGAGGTGTGCTGCTGACGCAAATTCACGAGTTCGACTATCTCTACTCACTATTCGGCCTGCCGTCACAACTATTTGCGATGGGTGGACACTGGAGCGATCTGGAAATCGATGTGGAAGACACTGCAAGTATTCTGATGCAGTGTTCCGTGGACGGGCGCCAACTGCCCGTTCACCTGCATCAGGACTATCTGCAGAACCCACCATCGCGGCGCTGTGAGATCCTCACGGAATGGGGCAAAATCGAGGCCGATTTCCCCTCACTGTCAGTAACGGTAACCGATCGGAAGACGGGATCGCAAACGATCAAGTCTTTCCCCAATTTCGATCGTAACCGGATGTTCCTCGACGAAACACAGCAGTTTCTTGACTGTCTTCGAACACGTGAACAGCCAAGCATTACCCTGCAAGACGGCGCACAGAGCCTGAGGATGGCGCTTGCCGCAAAACAGTCGATAGCGACAGGCAAATTGGTTTCCATTGCAGAGATCTGACTTACAACGGCCGATAAGTACGATGCTGAGGAGCTTTATCATGCGCGAAGAACTGGAACGATTGCTTGGAGAAGACATCGAAGATGTCATGGAGCGACAGCGCACGACATTTGATGCGCTCGCAGGGAGCAAGAGCAGTTCAATTATTCTGTTTGGCGCAGGCGGACTTGGCCGCCGCACCCTGGATGGCTTGCGATACCATGGCGTGGAACCGAAAGCGTTCGTCGATAGAAATCCGGCAACCTGGGGAACGCAAATCGAGGGCATTCCTGTATTGTCGCCGGCGGATGCCTCAGAGCAATATGGCAAATCGGCAACATTTGTCGTCTCTATCTGGGGCGGCCTGGGCACAGACCGAATGGGCGACCGGATCGAATATCTGAAATCACTGGGATGTGAAACAGTATTGAGTTTCGCGCCTCTCTATTGGAAATACCCGGAACGCCTGCTTCCCCACTATGGAGCGGACCTGCCGCATCATGTTCTGGAACAGCGAGCGGCAGTGCTGGAAGCATTTGATCTTTGGGCCGACGATGCGTCGAGGGAAGAATATCTATCCCAGATTCGATGGCGGCTTCACATGGATTTTGCCAATCTTGCGGATCCTGTCCACCACGCAATTTACTTCCCTAAAGATCTTTGCAGCCTGAAAGCGGATGAGACATTCGTGGATTGCGGCGCTTACAATGGCGACACGATTGAACTTTTCCTTCAGGAATCGGAAGGACAGTTCGATGAAATTGTAGGATTTGAGCCGGATCCCAAGAACTTTGAGGATCTCACGGCATTTGTCGCGACATGCCCCAGTAACAGCCGGATCAAGCTTTATAACGCCGCAACAGGCGCTGAGGAAGGGACGGTTCGGATAAGCGCTGATGGATTGCCGTCGTCGAAAATTGGAACGGGCTCGATCGAGGTTCCCGCGCTCGTTCTTGACACGACAATCTCAAAAGTCACGTATTTGAAGATGGATATCGAAGGTTCGGAGATTGAGACGCTCACCGGCGCCGAGGGAATCATTCGCGATATGCAGCCGGTTCTGGCAATCTGCTGCTACCACAGGCAGGATGACCTCTGGAAAATCCCGCTGCTGATTCACGCGATTAATCCTAATTATCGCTTCTACCTGAGACCCCATTTCCAGGAAATGTGGGATCTCGTATGTTACGCGATCCCTCCGGCACGATTAGATACAACTTCGATTGCTTCCTGACTCTCTTCAAATGCTGCAAGGAGGCTAGGTGACAACTTCCCGCGTACCGCGAACAAAAATTGAAAAAGTACGCATTCTTACTTTGGGGACGGCGCTGGGTATCGCCGTAATATTATTCCTTCTCCCAAATACAGGTCGCATATTTCCGAATACAGTCACATTTGATTCGACCCCGGATCTACCTAACGATATCGTTGGCCCATCAGTTTATGGCGGCGACACAACCGGTATCCGCTACTACAGAAACAGCCAGATCACAGCCGCAAATGTCCGCGACTTACGCGTGGCGTGGAGTTATTCGACCGGAGATGCTGCTCACGAGTCTATGAAAGGTCAGGTCGCCAGCAGCATTGGATTCGAATGTTCGCCAATTCTGTGTCATAAGCGGCTTATCGTCGTCACCCCGACAGAAGCGCTTCTTGCACTGAACCCGGTAACAGGTCGCCCACTATGGCGATTCGAACCTACCCATTACGACGATATTGCTCAGGCAAACCGAGGGGCATCGTGCTGGATAGGCCCCGCTAATGATCCACACCCACATCGAATTCTCTACACGTTCTGGAGCCAATTATGGGAGGTAGATGCTGATACAGGTCAGGCTATATCAACATTCGGCAAGCATGGCAGTATAGATTTGACAGCCGGCATTGATCGTGGGCATCCTGAGATGATCCGCGCAAATACGCCTCCACTCGTGGTGGGAGACCTGGTCATCTGTCCCTTTCAGATCACTGACGATCTTCGAGTCGACTCGCCTCGTGGAGATCTGCGCGCATACGACATCCACACGGGCGCATTGCGTTGGACATGGCACACAATCCCGATCGATCCAAACGATCCTGCAAGTCGGACATGGCAAGATGGAAGCGGATCACGAACGGGTGGCGCGAACGTTTGGTCAATGATTTCGTACGATCGCGCGCGCGGACTAATCTACTGCCCGGTTGGCTGCCCGTCCAACGACCATTACGGCGGCACGCGTCCTGGAAACAACCTCTATGCGAATTCGCTTGTCTGCCTGAATGCTGAAACGGGAGTTGTGAAGTGGTCGTATCAGGTGGTGCATCATGACCTCTGGGACTACGACATCCCATGTGAGCCGATTTTATTCGATTGCCGGCGCGAGGGCGCGAATATCCCCGCGGTGGCCATAGTGACTAAAATGGGCAGGATGTTCCTGTTCAATCGAGTGACAGGCGCCCCACTCTACCCAATAGACGAGACACCGGTACCGAAGAGTGACCTGCCGGGCGAATGGACCTCGCCGACACAACCACTTCCGACTTTACCGCCACCGCTTGTGCCCCAATCCATCTCAATCTCGGATGCATGGGGAGCAACAAAAGAAACGAAGCGCGAGGCGCAAAAGCTGATCTCCGATATGAAAGCGCGATCAATTTTCGCGCCGCCAAGCCTGAGATCCGGCATCGTAAACCCGGGTCTCTATGGAGGCTGTAATTGGGCTGGAATGGCCTTTGATGAGAAAGAGAATCTCATCATAACGACTACCAATCGCTTCCCATTCACAATTCGATTGCATCAGCGAGATCATGAACAGGAACAAGGTCCTTACCCCATGTACGGCACGCCATACTGGGCGGATTTCAGCGGATTCATGACGCCGGACTGGCTTCCGCGTGTGACGCCGCCATGGGGAACGATGGTTGCAGTTAATCCCAGTACCGGCGCAATCGTATGGCAGCGACCAGTCGGCTATTTGCCCGAAGCGTCCAATGTGCCCGGATACAAGGAATTTGGCTCAACATCAGTTGGCGGCTGCATTACGACTGATACCGGCCTTGTCTTCGAGACAGGCACAAGAGATTGCCACCTTTACGCGATCGATGCCAATACCGGGAAGGAACTAGCAAGCTTTCCACTCCCTTACGTCGGCGCTTCGCTTCCCATTATCTATTCGGCAGATGGAAAGGAATATCTCATATCATGCTGCGGCGGCCACGGATTTACCCATGGGGCATTGGGAGATCAGGTCTTAGCTTTTGCGCTGCCGGCAGCACAAATCAAACCATAGGAACCAATTCACGATTTATAATAGATCCCGGCCGAGATTCTTTTTGTACTGGTCTGTCTGCTTCCAATAGTCTTCTCGCTCCACACGGCCTTTCCGAACAACGCCACGACGGATAATACGGGGCCGATGCTTTACTTCCTCGAAGATTTTCCCAATGTACTCAGCGGCAATACCGAGGCCAAACAAGTTAAGAGAGCCAAACAACAAGATCAGTACAAAGAGAGTTGTGTAACCCTGCGGAGGAGCAGGGCGATGGAATAAAAGGCCCGTAATTCGACCGTAAGCTTCACGTAAAGCCAGCAATATCGACACGACCAACATCCAGAATCCAGCGTACGTCATCATCGTTAGAGGAGCGCTGCTGAATTGAAATATGCCGATTTTGGCAGTATTGACAAGTCTGGCCATATTGTTGCTCGACTTCCCAAACATTCTCTCAGGGCGCACATAATCCACGCCCGCGCTTCTGAATCCAATGTACGCCCTCAGCCCCCGTGGAAATAGCTCTCTCTCCGGAAAGCTATTGAGCCAATCGACAACCCGACGGTCCATCAGGGAAAATTCGCCGGCATCCTGCGGCATATCGATATTGGCAAGCCGCTTCAAAATTCTGTAATACGCCTTCGAAAGCACACGGATATGCCACGGCGCTACTCGGCTTACTCGCCGTCCGTACACCACTTCGTAACCCTGTTTCCAGAGTTCGACAAACTGCTCGATCATCTCAGGCGGATCTTGAAGGTCTCCATCGAGAGTAACCACCGCGTTTTTTGAAGCGAGCCGAACGCCGTCGAGCATTGCCGCCGGAGGCGACCAGTTGCGTGACAGCGATAGACCAACTACGTGATGGTCTTTGCGCGAAAGCTCCTTGACAATCTCTTCGGCGTCATCCGGACTGTTGTCATTGTTGACGAAAATGATCTCATAGTCGATCCCAAGCTTCGTGAAGACGTCCGTGGCTCTCTTGTACATGTATGGGATCGTAGGATTTTCGTGCCAGCAGAGAACGACGGCGCTAACGCTCCATCGCTTATCCAGAGCCATATCGCGCTGATACTGAATATAATCGTCGGACGGGTCAAGTGTCTGATACCAGTCCGCAGTTCGACTGAAGCCGTCGGCCAGTGATACTGAAGGCTGCCAATCTACAACTGCAGCAGGCGAAGAGTGCTCTGTCACCACGTTTTGAGATGTGTCAGCTTCGGATAGAGCGGCTTCCGCGTCGATGTTAAACCTGCTGCGGGTGATTTGAACCAGATCCTGAGCCGAAGCCATTATCCCGGACGTAATAGATAAGGCGATACCGGCTCGTTCGCCAGGAAGCTGCAGGGCGACAGCGATAGCAGCAGAAACCACATCATCGATATATACAATGTCCCAAGAGCCGGAAACTGATGGATATTCCCCACGAGATCCCGCTTCCACATAACGGGCAACGGGATTGTCAGGATCCTGCTCGGGACCATAGACGGTAGGAAGAGACAGAACTGCTGATCGAACGGATGATGCCGCGCAATCGCGGATCATGGCGAGGCCGGCGCTCCGAATGGCCCTGATATCGGCGCTGGGCGAGCCGTTATCGCTCAACGACGGCTCCACCCGAATATAGCAGCCTGAATTGATGGATTTCAGGTAAGCCAGGGAAGCATCGAGAACAGAAAGAGAGCTTCGATATGCTCGTTCAGGCGCATCGCTCTCCTCAGGGTGTAGAGCTAAGCAATCGAGAATCGTTTTCGGGTTTGCCTTCCACAACAGGTCATTGAAAGCGAGAGGATCTGCGTCGTCCACGGTCCATAATTTCTCAGCCGGAATGCCGCGCAGGCGCCAGTCCACCTCGTCTCGACATGTAGCCGTGACGTCGCCTTGATTGTCCAACAGATGGCGCATGATTGCCGCGCCGACAAATGTATCGGCGCCCAGCACGAGAACGGGACCGTTCAGTTTTTCCAAATATACTTCCTTGTTAAGTGAGGTACCATCATACGCGGGCTGTAGATACATTTGATCGCTGGCCCGTTGAAGTCTATCGAGGCCGGCCTGCGCGCACACATTTTTCAACCACGGCTGTTCCATATAGAACTGCCCGATTTCATTATACTGTCTCGTGTCAGTGACAGCATAAACAGAGCGACATCAAGATCGCTGGAATCCAGAAACTATGCAGCCAAGAATGGCCGGACTCTTAAGCGCTCTGGTAATAGCAATGGGTGTTTGTGTCAATCTGTGGCAGCCATGGACTGCCTGGCAGGCGCGCGGCTTACATCCGGCGGTTCCAACGGAGGCAGTCATAGCCGCCGATCCCATTCATCGAATCGGAGATCTCCGCAGTATGCCGGCGCTGCTTATCTTCGATGACCATGATCCGACCGTCCCCCCGGAAACGAACGCAATGGCGGCAAAGAAGGCGCTTGGAAGCAACTGCAAAATCATTAGCTTTCCTGGTAAGGCTCATGCCGATCCACGAATTTACAATCCGGCAACTGTAGTGAACTTCCTATCCGGTTTCCCCAAAGACACTCCAATCGTGCTGCTGCACGGATGGGGTATGAAGGGAACAGATTGGTTTAGCGCCACCAACGAAGGACTGAGCAGTCAGGACCGGCAGACAGTTTCGCATTTCGGACTTACATTGCGGAATAATTTCCCATGCAAGGCGAGCGACTTTGCCGGCGACGCATGGGGAAATGATAACGCCCTGCATTCTCTTGAGGCATTCACGGCCCAGGATAAGCGCGTTATTCTGGTAGGCTGCAGCATGGGAGGCGCTTTGATGTGGAGATATACTCTGGCGCATCCGGAAAAGGTCGTCGCGCTGGTCGGCCTGGCTCCAGTCTGCAGCCTTGAGGCCATGTGTCACACTCAGCTCGGATCGGATATCGTTCGCGCATACGGCAGCGACGGCGAATAGCACATACTCACCGTCCGGCGCGTCTACAAATCCCGTCCGTGCCGCATCACAATGTCTTCTGTCTGGCTCCAGTAATCCTGCTCCTCAAATGTGCCATTACGTATAACGCCGCGACGGATGCAACTAGGACGACGCTTCACTTCCTCAAGTATCTTCCCGATGTATTCTGCTGCGATCCCAATCGCAAAGAGATTCAGCGAGCCAAAGAAAAGCATCAAGATAAATAACGTCGTGTATCCCGGCGGGGAGCCATGTCTATGCTGCATATGTCCAATGATTCTGCCTATGCCTTCTCGCAAGGACAGGATCAGAGAGACAACAAGCAGCCAAAAACCGGTGTACGTAACGGCCGTGAGCGGCGCTTTGCTGTAGGAAAAGATGCCGATCTTGGCCGTGTTCAGCAGGCGCGCAATATTGTTGCTGGATGTGCCGAACATTCGCTCCGGACGCACATAGTCCACTCCGGCATGGCGAAAACCAATAAAAGCGCGCAGACCGCGCGGGAAGAGATCGCGCTCGGGACAGCTCAGCAGCCAGTCCACGACCTTGCGGTCCATAAGGGCGAATTCCCCGGCATCGGCGGGAATGTCGACATCGGAGAGGCGATGCAGGATCTTATAGTATGCCTTCGAGGCAATTCGGATATGCCATGGCGCAACCCGGTTCACGCGGCGGCCGTAAACGACTTCATTGCCGGCCTTCCAAAGCTCCACAAACTGCTCGATCATCTCCGGCGGATCCTGCAGGTCGCCGTCCAGAGTGACGACGGCTCGCTTGGTTGCGAGACGCATAGCATTGAGAGTTGCTGAAGGCGGAGGCCAGTTGCGAGACAGCGATACGCCGACGACGTGCGGATCCTTAGCGGAGAGATCCAGCAGCAATTGTTGAGCATCATCAGGGCTATTGTCGTTGTTGACGAAGATGATCTCGTAATCGATGCCGAGTTTCCGGAATACCTGTGTCGCCCGCTCATACATGTACGGGATCGTAGGGTTCTCGTGCCAGCAAATTACGATTGCCGAAACACTCCAACGCTTGTCAAGCTCAGGTTGATCAGGCAGATATTCAGGCTTTGTGGTCGCTCCCGCGATCAATTCAGATTGCATAGGATATATGATAGCTTCTTAAGCGTCGTTGATGATCATTCGACGCAGGAGAAAGCTAATCCTCGACAATCGGAATGATCATATTCGCCCGATACTCTGCGCGATCCAGGAAGGGGAATAGATCCTCGATAGGTTTGGATGCCATGCTGCCGTCCTCGCGCCGCGTAGACGATAGGCGCGGTTCTCGCGGCTCGTCCTTGAGCGCCACGATCTCGCAAACAACCGGGCCATCCGAATCGAGCGTCCTGCGAATCCCTTCGACAAGGTCTTCCTCGGACACAATGCGCTGGAAGCCGACTCCGTAAGCCTTCGCCAGACCTTCGAGCTCCGGCAGCACGAGGCCGCTCGTAGAATCCGACGATACCAGGTTGCCCCCGAAGTAGCCATTCTGGCTGGATCGGATCGATGCGTAGCCGCCGTTGTTCAGCACGAACATCTTGATCGGCAGGTTCAAATGCGCAATGGTAGCGAGCTCCTGCGAATTGAACTGAAAGCCGCCGTCGCCGTCAACACTGATCGTCAGCTTACGATCAGCGCCCAGACAAGCGCCAAGGGCCGCCGGCTGAGAGAGCCCCATAGCGCCCGTTCCGCGGTTGTGGAAGCAGCGCTGCCCGGTCTTCACTTGCAGCATCAACAGGAATATCTCGACGGCAAAGCCGGAACTGCCGGGGACGATAAGCGAGCCTTCCGGGATGGCATCGGAGAGCGCTTGCGAAAAGACATAGGCGCTGAGTCCCTTTTCTTCCCTGGCGGCAGCCGGAGGCATAAGGGGATAGCGCCGCTTCCAATCCTGGATTCGGCTCAGCCAATCGGCCCTGGGTGAAACGGGATCAGCACTGACGAGTTTCAGCAACTCTTCGATAAAGAGGCGAGCATCGATATTCGCGGCAACGTCGACCGGCATCTTCAGCTTGTCGATCTCAGCGTTGTCGATATCCACCACGACCTTGCGCGCCGCGCGAGCAAAGCGTTCATGAGAATAGCCCACCGTCGCCATATCCAGTCGTGAACCGATGGTGAGCAGAAAGTCGCAGTTTTGCACGGCGAAGTTCGCGAAACGCGGCGCGATTGCCCCAGGACGGCCGGCGAACAACGGATGCGCATCCGGGATGAGGTCCAGGCCGAGCCATGTCGTCAACACGGGAATGCCGAGCGCCTTAATCAATGCGGTGAACGCATCGACCGCCCCGGCTACGCGTATACCGTTGCCGGCGAGAATGGCGGGCCGCTCCGCTTGCCGCAGCAAATCCAGCGTTTGCTGCGCGAATTCGGCAGCGCGAGCGCGATCCTGAAGAGGAGCGTAGTCAATGGCCAGCTCATATCCCTGCTGCGATTCGAGATCGATCTGCGCGCCCTGCACATCAAGCGGTATATCGATCCAAACAGGGCCGGGGCGGCCGGAGCGGGCCAGGTGGAGCGCCTTCTCGACATGATACTTGACGGCCGCGGGGTCGGTTATCGTCACGGCGTACTTCGTGATCGACTTGACCAGCGTGACGATATCGACTTCCTGGACGCCCAGCATGCGCAGCCCGGTATCGCCCTTTAAATCCGCGGTCTTAACCTGCCCCGAAAGAAACAAGACAGGAGTAGAATCCAGCCATGCGCCAAGCACGCCCGTAATCGCATTGGTGCTGCCAGGACCGGACGTGACCATACAGACGCCAAGGCCGCCGGTAACGCGGGCATAAGCCTCTGCGGCGACGGCGCTGGCCTGTTCGTGCAAATTACCGACAAACGACAATTCTTTGCGGCGCCCCAGGGAGTCGTTGAGGTGCATAGCCGCGCCGCCGGGCACGAGAAAGACATGGTGAACGCCGTGGCGAACCACCATGTCTAGGACGTAATCGGATAGCTTCATAGTTATCCGACGCGACGCAATTTTGCGATAATGGGTTCTTCGCTGGGCAGGACGCGCTTGACGCCGTCGCCCATGGATGTCTCGACGAGGCGGATATCGCGCACCAGCTTATTGATGCCGTTCGGCTCCAGCGATGCCGCCTGATCGGATCCCCAGAGGGCGCGATCGACGGTGATATGACGCTCGATGGAGGATGCGCCCAATGCCACGGAACATACCGACGACGCAAGGCCTGTCTCATGCCCCGAATAGCCAACGGGAACGTCGTACCGCTCCTTAAGGGTCTGGATCACACGCAGATTAAGCTCGCTGTACTGCGACGGATACGTGCTGCATGTGTGCATGAGCATAAGATCTTTTGTGCCAAGCACCTCCACGGCATGATCGATCTGATCGAGCGTGCTCATGCCCGTGGAAAGAAAAATCGGCACTCCCTTGGAGCGTGTGTGCTTGAGAAGCGCATCGTCTGTCAATGACGCCGATGCGATCTTATAGCAGACCGGGTTGAATCGGTCAATCAGATCCACACTGGCCTCGTCCCAGCAGGAGGCGAACCACGTCATGCCGGTATCCCGGCAGTAGCGGTCGATCTCGCGATACTGATCGGCGTTGAACTCAAGACCGCGCTTAAGATCGCCGTTCGTCAGGCCGAAACGGGTTTCGCGCGGCTTCGCAAGCTCTTCCTGCGTATAGACGACATCGATCGTGCGCTTCTGGAACTTGACGGCATCGCAGCCGGCGGCGACGGCGACGCTGATCAAACGCTTGGCAAGCTCAATGTCGCCATTATGGTTGATGCCGATCTCGGCAATAATGTAGCAGGGCTGGTCGTCTCCGACCAGTCGGCTGCCAATCTGAACAGATTTCATCGGTTATCCTTCCCGACCAGAAGACCACATATCAGGTCAGCCAGTTCTCTCACAGCTCCCTGTCCACCTGGGCGACGCAGCACCAGGCGGGCAACGGATTTCACCTCTTCGTAGGCATCGCCTACCGCTATCGGGCATCCCACAAGTCGCAGACAGCCAAGATCGTTAATGTCGTTGCCGACATAGACCGTACGCGCAGGATCGTAGCCTCGCTCGCTCAGCCAGCGCGCCAGGGCCTCTTCCTTGACGTCGATGCCCTGCAGACATTCAAGTTGAAGTTTTTTGCACCGGGCAGCCACAACGGGATTAGCTTCCGTCGACAGTACCAGCATCGGCAGCCCAAGTGTGCGAAGCCGGCCAATTCCCAGACCATCACTGCGGTCACAAACGACGGCTTCGCGCTCATCCTGCAGGACGATCACGCGGTTATCGGTCATGACCCCATCGAAATCCATCACCAGCGCGTCGATGGGCCGCTGCGCGCCGGGCCTTGCCGGCAGCAGCAGACTCAATCCCCCACCCTCGCCGGTCTGCATAACTGGCTTGCTGTCTACTCTGGCAGGTTCCGCCGGAACATCCGGCATTGCGGTTTCACGCTTGAGAGCCCACTCGGCCGTCCGCGCAATGGCTTCGGGCAGCAATATCTGCTGGCTTAAACCAAGTTCGGCGCGAGCCCGCGCGGTCGAAGGAGCCATGTAATTCAGGATCGAGCCGGAAGTTTCCTGCTTTCCGATCTCGACACCGCCGTTTTGAGGCACAACTTCGGCGACAAGCCTGGCAAGCTCTGCAATGGAGACAGTCTCTTCCGAACCGACATTATATGGCCGCCCGGGTTCGCCCCGCAGCAATATGGCCCACAGCCAGGCTGCGAGATCGGCTGCGTAGAGGTATGAGCGGACTGCCTTGCCGTCACCGCTCACACGGATCGGGCCGCCTGCAAGCGCATCGCGGATGAAATTTCCAATGGCGAAGTGCCCGTCCATCGGCAGATGCGGACCGGCAAATGTAAAGCACCGGGCAATCGTGGCGGCCAGGCCATACTGGCGCGCATAGAGAGCGCATAGCGTCTCCGCCATCCGCTTGGACTCATCGTAATCGATATTCGCATCACTCAAAAGCGGCGAGGAACGGTCATCTTCGGAAACGAGGGCCGGTTCTGTTCGGGTGCGCCCATAGACAGCGCCGGAACTCACATAGAGAAAGCGGCTTGCTCCGGACACCCGGGCAAAATCAAGCGCATGACGCGTCCCACCGACGATGGTGTCTACCATGCGCAGCGGATCGGATGGCCCTTGCGATGTCGTTTCCGTTGCGGCATGGATCACATGAGAGAATGCCCCGGACGGAGGTGTAAAGGTGCGGACATCGCCCGACCACATCGTGATTGCCGGGTCGCCGGCAAGGTGTGGCGCGCGACGGGCAAACCGGACAGGATCACGCGACAGCACGGTCGCCGTCGCGCCCAGTTCGTAGTAGCGGTTCGCCCAGGCAAAGCTTTCCAGCAGCCATGTCCCAAAGAAACCTGTGCCGCCGGTGATAAAGAGACGCGCTCCGGCCAGAGCTTCCCAATTGATGTCGCGGCGAAGCGCAATCTCCTGGAGGTCGCGCGCCAACGGATTGTCTCTCATATCTTGCATCATTCCCCAATTAATGCCGGAACGACCATGTCTTATTCGCGATGTAGTTCCAGGCGATCACAAAGAATGTCGCCACGACGCCCGCGCCGTTGACGATCAGAAAGGAGTAGTGGTGCCGGGTTTCGCCTGTAATGATTCCAAACGCGGCATGTTTCGCGGCCGAGCCGAATACCGGTCCGCTCGTCGTCCACGCCGCGATTACCAGCCCCATGATCGTAAGGTTCAAAGCGTAGCCGACGAGGTTCACCACAAGGAACTTTGAGGCCTGCTCCCATGCGGGACGGCCGCGCTTATCGCGAAAGGTCCACTTCCGGTTCCACACAAATCCGTTGATCACGGAAACGGCAAACGAGAGTGTGGTGGAAAGAGCAACCTTGCCTGTGATCAAATAGAATGCGTTGAAGATCAGAAAGCCTACCAGAAAGCTGCTTGCGCCAACGACGCAGTAGCGCACAAACCGAATGAAATCGGGAGATAGGACAGGCGGTTTCATATCGGCAATATCGGCAGTTGTTGAGGGCATAGATCGGTCCATGGCAGTATTCTCAATGGATATCATATAATGTTTGGAATGTAAAGGCGCCAACCTTTCTCGATGGAAGTTGGCGCCGATTTCACTTTCACTATAACACGATTTTAGGACACGATTGAGATTTACGGCCTTGGAAGCGCGAGTTCGATGACCATTCTATCGATGGACATCCGGATCGGACTGTGTGACGCGGGTGCGTACGGTGTAGATGCCGTCGCCGCTAAGAACGCCGCCGCGGGCGAAGAGGCGGCCGTGCTGCCAGTTGGAGAGGCCGAGTTCAGGACGCTTCAGGGCATATAGACCGTCGACCCACCGCGTAAAGCCGTTGCCCACGAATGGGGCATTGACGGCATCGTAGAACCGCTGATGAGCCTCCTGGCTCTCACAGATCAGAGTGGCGACAAACTGCGGACTGTGCCGGTTGAAGAGAGACACAGCCTCGTCGACGGTATCGACCAGCAACACGGTAAGCTCGGGGGTCTCTTCCCACTCCCACTCATGTCCCAGCTCATCAATACTCAGAGTTTCAGCGACCGGCTCATCAACAGCGCCCCCGGCGCGCCTGATCGGAGCATGTTTCGTGAACCAGTTCTCCGGAACGGCAGCTTCGCTGCCCAAAGTCACATGTATTTTGATGCCTCGGCCATCTCTGGAACCGGCGCGATCAAGCGCGGTCAGGAAGGCATCGCGCAGAGCGGCATTATTCCGCGGCAGGCAGCAAACATTGAGCGTGTTGCACACTTTACGGTCGAGCGAGTGGATAACCGCAGCCATAAAGCGCTCCGGGTCCGCATCGTGCGCGACCACGAGCCATGCGCCGCCGGTTCCGTGGAGACTGGCAGGGATGCCCGACTGCCGGGCGACGCTCCCAAGCTGCGCCACAGCGCGGCCGCTGCCGCGCGCCACCGCCAGTGAAAGCTTGGGATCGCTGAACAATGCCCATCCGGACGCCCTTGACGGGCTGTCCACAAGGCTCACCGCCCCGGCGGGAAGCCCTGCTGCCGCAAGCGCCGGCGCAAGCGCCTCAGACATAATTGCGCGCGCCGTTCCAAGGGCATCGCTCCCAATCCGGAAGACGACCGCGTTGCCGCTGCGCAATACACCGGTGGCATCGGCAAAGACATTGGGCCGGCCCTCGAAGACAAAGCCCACAACGCCCAACGGAGCGGTCAGCAAGTCCACATTCCAGCCATCGTGGTTAACTGTCTCTATCGTTCGACCACGCAAAGCCGGCGTATCGCGCCATTCCCGTAAACCGGAGATCATATCACGGCGCATCTTCTCAGATGCAATCAGCCGGGTAACGGATCGGCCGGCAGCGCGCGCTTTATCGACATCCGCCTCGTTGGCCGCCGCGATAGTTGACCAGGATTCATCTGCTTCGAGACGATCGGCGAAATGAGCATAGAACTGCGTTATGGCATCATCGCTCACGGAGGACATCGCGGCAAACGCGGAATGCGCAGCAGCGACGGCATTGGAGGCTATCGTGTAATCGGCCGACGCGATATGAAGAAGATCGCCGGTCTCCTGGACGATGAGAAGCCGATCGCCGGCTTGAAATCGCGAAGCAAGGTCGTCCTCTACGACAGCGATCTTATCGCCGCCGTAGACGATCGGCATACCAGGCGTCAGTTTGGTCAATGGATATTGGTTTGACATCGTTGTAGATGCCATTTTACCTGACGAGTGTATGAAGGCGATAGCAGAGTGCCGCCAAGATGGGCAGGGACGGAGCCCTGCCCCCACAAAAGTTACACCTCAATAAGCCGGCAGAGACGCCGGGAGTGAGCCTACTTGGGCGCCGCCGCCTTAACCTGCACCTGGCCATTCTCGATGCGCACATCGAACTTGGGCTGCGGGTAGGTTGCGGGGCCATCAAGGACTCGGCCGTCGTCGAGGGCGAAACGGGAGGCATGCCATGGGCACGTGATCGAGCCGTTGCAGAGCTCTCCTTCGTCCAGAGGGCCGCCGAGGTGTGAACAGGCATTTGCCAGCGCGAAGATCTTCTCGCCCTTCTTGACGAGCACGATTGGCGTTCCGGCGGCATCGGCCTTGGTGGGCTTGTTGTCTTCGAGTTTATCGAGCGCAAGAACGCTGGTCCATTCTTCCGCCAATCCCTCACGATCGGCATGATCGACGCCGATCTTCTGATCATAAACCAGCGCTCCGCCAAGATAGGCGCTGGCTCCGACCAGGCTATAGCCGACCCAGCTCAGACCTCTACCGAAGGCGCGATGCCCCTTCTTCCGGGCAATCAGGGACGCAGTGTAAAGGAGGGTCGCCGTAATATTCAGAACGGCATGCGCCGCCCCAACCCGCTTTGATGACGGCTCGCTCAACTTGTGCCAATCGGTAAGTCCGGTGAGGGCAGCTCCTACCGCGCCGGCAAGTCCCACCGCAACGGCGGCATCCGCGCCGGGAGCGATCTTTTCGTTACCTGCGATCTCCATGGCATCGAAAACAACTGCCGCCGTCCATGCGCCAATGGGGATATCCGTTATAGCGGGATGAAGCGGATGCCCCAGCCAAACGCCGTGGAGTGCGTCAGCGACCTTCTGCCCAGCCTCCCCGGTTGCCTCATATGCGCCGCCGACGGCCTTCTGCAGGCCGTCGGCAACAGGCTCAAGCCACTCCGCGCTCTCGACGCGCTCGCTCACAGCGATAGAATCCATTCCAGACGCTCCTCCCTGACCGGCTCATCGAAGTGATGCTCCGGCTGTACTGACAAAAAACGTTTTCAAGTCTGCTTTACCCGGTGACAAAGGAGCATAAACGGCCTATTGCGGTACAAGACAGGCACAGAGGCCTGTTCCCACACCCCGGCCACGTGTTTCTATATCAATGGCAAGAAGGAAAGCGCATCGGCTGCGGACAACTGATTAGGGTGATAAAACATGGTGAACATTGGAACGCGCCGGAGAGGCATCCGGAACTTGGGTCAGATGAGATCCACATTTGGAGGGCGAATCTAGCGGAGTTGGCATCCGCAGGCGACCTTGAGATCCTCGACGACGATGAGCGCGAACGGTCGGCGCGGTTTGTAAAACCCGAACACGGCTCGCGCTATGCGACCGCTCAGGCGCTGCTGCGCCGGATGCTTTCGGCGTATACGGGCCGCTCGGTGCAGGATATCGCCTACCGGCGAGGGCCGAATGGCAAGCCATACCTTCTGGACAGCAGTCTGGAGTTCAACATAACACACTCGGGAGATCTGCTCCTGGCAGCGGTTACATTGGGCCGGGAAGTCGGAATCGACATCGAGCATGTTCGCCCCGAGCGACCTGTGATGTCGCTTGCCAAGCGATACTATACGCCGGCGGAAGTCGCTTGGATCGGCACACTGCAGAAAGAGGAGCAGGCGCGCGCCTTCTTTCGGCTTTGGACACTCAAGGAATCGTTCTTGAAAGCCCGCGGCACAGGATTACCGGGCGGACTGAATACCTTCGAGTACGCGCTGGTCGATGAGGATGAGCCACGCCTGCTCTGGACACATCCTCCGCATGGAAAACCGGAAGACTGGAGCAGCTGGGAATTGACCGCCCATCCCGACTATACTGCCGCGATGGTGGTTTCAGGGCCTGCACGCACGATCAGCGCGTACGAGTGGAAATAACTACTAAATAAAAACCCAGCTCCCGGCCTCCGTGCCGGGAGCTGCGAACTCGCAAAGACAGCAGTCCTCAAAATTTAGTCCTTCAGCTTCCAGGGCGCGACGCCTTCTACCATAAATCGCAGGATCCTGTCTCGCACCTGCGGTTCGCGCATGGCCTCCAGCATCTCGGCGGCAGCCATTTCGACACGGCGGCGTAGCGGATCATGTCCGCATACAGTTCCATGTCCTTTAATTCGAGCAACCGAGCCGGGATTAGCCAATGCAAAGCGACGCGCGGTGTTCCGTGTTTCCCGTCGCAAAGCCGTTGCATCCACAACGCGATCGATCAGGCCGCTGCTGCGCGCCTCTTCCGCCGTCCATGCATGAGCAATGAGAGCAAGCAGGCGCGCGCACTGTGGGGTTATCCGCTCTTCCAGAAACGGCATCACCAGCGCCGGTGACAGACCGAATAGCGATTCCGGCATTCCGAATTCCGATCCGGTTGTTGCGATTGCTATATCCGCCGCGGCGACCAGCCCGACCCCGCTTCCCCTCGCCTCGCCGTCTATGACCGCGATCACAGGCTTGGGGCCGCTGCGCAAGAGCAGCAGTGTCTCCATAAACGTCTGGACTGCAGGCTCAAACTCCTTGTAGCCTGCGCGCAAGAGATATTCGAAATCGATCCCGCGCGAAAATAATCCTTCGGTCCCCTGGAGAATGATAGCGCCGGCACTGCCGGCCATTGCCGCCGACACATCGGCGTAAAGCTGCGGTATCGTCTCACCATCGAGCGCCTGCGGTACCGTAACGTGAATTTCAGACATTAAATCACCGGCCATTCCAAGCAGTACTTCGAGATCGGCGCAAGGCTATTGGCGCATTGCCCAGCGCGCAGGTTGGCGTCTCTAGCGGACGTCCTTATATATCTATTGTATCAGCATTTTCCTAACAAGCAAGCGGCAGCACAAGCAATGCCAAGTAACCGGCCATCCTGATTAGATTTATGCCAATCGCCGACAGAACCTTGAACATTGATGAGGTAAAATCGGAGGGCTTTCGAGGAGCGACCTACAATGCGAATTATCAGCCTCATCCCATCGGCTACGGAAATCATCGCCGCGCTCGATTTGCGCGACGAACTCGCGGGAATCAGCCATGAATGCGACTTCCCACCCTATGTCGAAAATCTCCCTCGCGTAACTTACTGCCCAATTTATGACGCCGGTTTAAGCAGCCTGGAAATCGATCAAGCCGTGCGCGACAGCCTTGCCCGCGGCGAAAGCCTCTACCAGATCCATTCGGATCTGGTCATGGACATTCGGCCGGATATCATCGTCACACAGGGTCTCTGCGATGTCTGCGCGATTGGCTATCGCAGCGTCGAGGATTCCCTGAGCGGCACTGTACATCAGTCACCCCACCCCGGCGATATTCTTCCCGATCCACCGGCTCTGGTAAACTTGGAGGCCCGCAGCCTGACGGATATTTACGGCACAATTATGCAGGTGGCGGACTCAGCCGGAGTGCCGGAGCGTGGGAAAAAGCTGATCGGCGAACTGAAGGCTCGGGAAGCTATCGTGCGGGCTGCCGTGGCGAAAACAGCAGACCGGCCGCGCGTCCTATTCCTGGAGTGGCTCGATCCGGCATTCGGCCCCGGGCACTGGACGCCCGAACTGATCGAAATAGCCGGCGGCGTTCCCGTAGCCGGAGCGGCTGGCGTACCTTCGACGACGCTCGATTGGGCGAAAGCGATAGAGGGGCAGCCGGAGGTGATCTTTATTGCCTGCTGCGGATACGATCTGGAGAAGACGGAAAAAGACCTTGCGACTTTGAAGGCCGTTCCCGGCTGGGACGGCCTTCCGGCAGTGCGAAACAACCGTGTCTACATGGGTGACGGCAATCAGTATTTCAACCGCCCCGGCCCGCGCATCATCGACAGCCTTGAGATGCTGGCGAAGGCGCTGCATCCCGAACTGCGGGGAGTTATCGGCGGTCCGGCGGCAGTTGTGGTGTAGAAAGCGCCCTCGTTAGGCCCCTTCAAACAAATTGCCGTCGATTTCGACGTTGGAGCAGTACTCGACATCGAATTTGCTCTTGTCGGCATCGACGCGCGGATATTCTTCGGACGGTCTTATGACGTTCTGACGGAACGTGAGACCGTCCACGCAGTGGGCATAGAGCAGCAATCCATTGAAGTCGTCGAACGTGTTGCCGTCGATGCGGATGTTGCGGTGATAAATCGCACATTCGCGATATTCCGGCTCCACAGCGCCGTTGATCTCCACCGTAGCGCGTCCCCATACACCGTAGTTGCAGTTGTCGAAGTGGTTTCCACGGATGGTGACATCATTTACCGCTCCCGATTCGAACCAGTAATTGGCATCGCCTTCGATCAAGATCGCCGCGCCGGGAATGTGGAAGTAGTTGTTCTCCACAAGGACACGTCCGCCGGATGTCAACAGGAAGCCGCGGGCGCGGTTGCCGCGTGAGCGGCAGTTGCGGATTGTAACATTGGGTGTCCAGCGCAGGTTTGCGACAACATCCTTGATTTTGAGGTCTTCCGGCAGCGCGCTTTCCAGTGTAATGCGCGTGTAGATCTTATTCAGCCGATTAACACCGGCAATGCGGTTGTGCTGCAGGGTATCAAGGGTTGTGTGGCTCACGATCTCCAGGGGATCGCCGGCTTCGAAAAGATCTATGCCAACCTGCTGTTCATGCACCAGTTCGTACTCAACCTCGGTCGGCGAAATGATCGCGCTGATGCGGCCGTATATGCCGTGGACGTTTGTAGCATCGTCCATCTGATTCTCGAACAGGCAGTTCTCAATGACGATCTCGCCTGCACAGCTCACAAAGTGCGTTGCATCGGCAGTTGCCGAGATAATGCCGCCGGTTCCCTCGCGCGCAGTAACCCTGAGACTATCGATGCGGATATTCTCGGTGCGCTGCGCAATGACGCCCATACCGCCGCTGTGATGGATTGTGATATCCTCGATGGTGATATCCTTGCTGTCCGCCAGCGTTATTGTTGGGCAGAGACGACGGCCGTCCATGATCGCAAGCACGTTACCAGGTGTAGGCCGCGTCGCGAAGTTGGCTCGAAACCGCACTTTCCCCGGTCCCATCTCTTCTGCCGAGTGCCAGTCCCGAATTGCATAGTTATCGTGGACACGAAATGCCGTCTCCCGCCGCTGCGGATCGAACTCAAGGATGTTGCCGATCTCGTATCTGTCCGAACCCTCGCCAGTAAATACAAGGCGATTGTGGGCGATCTTGTAAGGATAGCGCTCGGGTATCTCGATACCGACGCCGTCTTCGAACGATTCCAGAACGAGAGCCTCGCTGTGAAAATGCCTTGCCCAATCGATCGTGAATCCACGCATCCGTATATTCGCGCTGCGGTTCACCACGAAGGGGAGGATATATCCGTGAAAGATAAAATCGGAACCGTCTCCAACAATCTCGAAGTCTTCAAGGTCCTGCAGGAGAAAGGCGATGCGTTTTAAGCCTTCATCGTTGTTCGAGATGAAGTGATACTGCTCCTTAGCTCGATCAGGCCAGAAGTGATAGCGCCCTTGCGGAAATTCAAGGCGCTTATCGCCGCTGAGGCGACAGGCATCGATTGCAGCCGTGACGGCGGGCGTCATATCCTGCCGGGCATCCAGCTTATCCAGAAAATCTGTTATGTTCATAGTGGTTCAATGTTTCTATTGACTGTGCAACTTATTTGACTGACGCATCGATAATGCCTGCATCAACACCCTGTCCGCCGGTTGTTTGTTTACAATGTACGGCAAGAAGATGATAGCCAGGTGTCAGCCGCTCGGCAGCGGCGGGTTCGATTGCGACGTTATCGTATGCAGTTTTAAAGCCGGAAAGGGATACAGCTCGGATACCGTCGATGTATACCTCAACGTCCTCGTCGTGAAAGATACGCAGGCTTGGCCGGTTTGGCTTTGCGGTGACCGTAAACCCACGGCGCAGCCAGATGTCGCTCGTGGTCCATGGCGTGCCGATACCGGGCACGCCATTGCCGAACAGTCCCGTGCCGCTTTGCCATCCGGTTTCGTCGAAGTCAGGTTTCTCCCAGCCGGCTCCGGGATCATCCGTTTTCCAGAGCCATGTCTGCCCGGCTGACTCGGAAGTCGGCGTAACAACGCCTGGTGTCGCTACAATACCGACATCAACGTAATTCAGTTCTGCCGACGAACAATGCACGGCAATAACATTATTCCCGTCTCGCAGCGCCCCTGCCCCGCTAATCGGATACTCAATGTAATCGGCAGTCGAGCCGGCTAATTTCGCGATTATTTTGCCGTTCAGACTAATTTCGATGGGACCGCTATGGCGCAGATACAGCTGTGGAGAGCCTGTGGGCGCGGCTTTCAATGTCCAGGACTTTCGCAGCCAGATATCAGGCGTTTTCCAGGACGTGCCGATGTCGGTAAATTGGCCGAACTCGGACACAGCCGGATCGCCGAATGCGCCGGGACTTGTCTTCCATCCGGCAGCGTTATATTCGACCGTTGTCCATGCTCCATTTGGCTGCATGGTGGTGTATTGCCACTGTGGACGTGGCTGATCATGCTTGACCGTCAGGCGGCCTTCGGCCGTCAGTTCCACCGGCAGCACACCGGCCTGTATGCCCCATGGCCCGGCCGGTCCTGAGCCGAAGTAGGTAGACCACCAGTTGCCTTGTTTATCTTTAAATAAATTGTTGTGACCATCATGAACGATGGCACGCTTTCGTGGTGTATATGGCCCATAGATTGATCCGGCAGACACTGCGGATGCGTTGTCGTAGGTATCGGGCAGCTTGCCGTCCGAATTCCACTTGGGGTCAAGGGTATTGATGAATGTATAGCGCCCATGGTCCTTGACCATAAAGACGCCTTCGCCCCAACCGTATTTGCCGTCGGTGAATGTGACTTTGCGGTCGGGCTCAGCAAGGTCGCTCATGTCCGGCTTCATACGGGCGATATTGAAGCTGTCATGGAGAAGGTATATCTTGCCGTCATCGTCCTGGAACAGCGAGGCATCAATTCCCTCCGCCAGCGGCCCGGACGGTTTGACATCGACATATGGCCCTTCCGGTTTGCCGGTCATGCTTTTCAACACACCGATGCCGCGATAGTTCATGCTGTATGGAATCCAGAATGTCCCGTTGAAGTTGTGGATCTCCGGAGCCCATACTGCCCGCTTGGGCTCTCCTTGCCCGCCGATTGGCTTCCACTCTTTGGCCCAGGCGGCATCGCGATCAAGCTTCCAGACCAGACCGAGCGACTGCCAGTGGACCATATCAGCCGACTTCCAGAGTGGGATGCCGTCGTTGCGGTCCCACATGCTCGCCTTGCCGTCAGCAGGATCGGTCGTGCCGGTCATGTAATAATTGCCGTCGGCAGCGAGGCAGATATTGGTGTCTCGCATGGGAACATCGATCAGCTTGCGCAGCCCAGAAAGTCCGCCGGGAGCGTTCACATTTCGTGCAGCCGGCAGAATAATCCGTTGCTGCGGCGACGCTTGCACGGAAACCATCAGCGTGCAATGCATCGCCGCAATAACACAAGTGGAACGGGAAGAATTTGTTGATCGTCGGTTCTGAGACATACTTTTGACTTAGGCCTTACTCAAATATAACCGCTTCATTTGTGAAGGCGCTATTAGAGAGAGAAAAGCGCCGGCGAAAAGAAGCGATCAATGCCGCGAGCGGCCTTACTTCGAGCGGGCTATTTTGGGCTTAGATTCAATGATTTGAGGCGTTATCGTCGGTTTGTCCGTTACGATCTTACCGTCAGGGCCAATCGAAAACGGATCGATACAAAGGCGGGCGCGCGCTTCCGGCTGACTTTCGCCGCGATAGGAGAACCACCCGCGGCCATCGGGGCCGTCGAATACGGCCAGATGGCCGCCTTCGAAGACCTTGCCGCGGGGATCTTTGCGCCATGGACCTTCCGGGCTGTCCGCATAAGCAACACCCGTCCAGTAGCTGTCTGCGTACGTCTCCGCGTAGAAGAGGTAGAACTTGCCTTTGGCTTTGAATCCCCAGGGGCCTTCGAGATATTTGGGACTCGGCTGCTGAATATCCGCATTATCGCAGGTCAGGATCTTCTTGCGCTCGCCCAGCGTGATCTTGCCTTCTGAGAGCCGGCTCAGGTCGATCTCCTGCTCAAACAAATCGCCAAAAGGCATAATTGCGTAGACTTTGCCGTTCTTGGCATCCATCAGTGTGGTGTCGCAGGCGCTATCCTTGATATAAGTAATGTGCTTGTACGGGCCGGTGACCTTATCGGCCACACCCACAAACGCATGATATCCCCAGTCGCCGGTGGCGTTATACTCCTTCTTCAGCCAGTTATCCGCTGTGAAGATCACATAGAATTTGCCCTGGATCTTGTGGATCTCAGGCGCCCAGAAGCGGTGTTTGTAAGGACAATCGTCGGGCAATTCCGACGACTTGACGATCCAATTCTCGAATTTCCAGCTCTTCATATCTGCAGAGGAGTACAGAGCAATGCCCGGCGACGAGCGCATGTCGGGCTTTGCAGGGTCTTTTGAACTACTGTCCGAGAATGGCCACACGGTGTAAGTGAGATAGTAGCGATCGCCTTCATGGATGATACAAGGGTCGCGGATTTCCGATTCGTCGGGCCGTTCAGGAGTTGGGTACTTAAACGCAAGCGGGTTTGTGTAGTCAAACGTCTTCATCGGCTTTGCATGACCTGCGGCAGAGGCGAGGAATAGTCCTGCGAAGATAAGTCCCGTCAGCTTCGACATGGTGTTGGTTGGCACTGCGAATATCCTTACAGAGATCGATAGCGAAAATTTCGGAAAGTCCCTTTTCCGGTTCCTGAAACATAGAGGGCGGCGCGCAAACCCAGGAAGCCGCCGAGGGCATTGTGGTTCCATCCGGAGATCTCGTTTCCGCGAGGTATCTGCTGCCACTCTTCTCCGGCAATACAGACCCAGTAGTCCACATCATGATGGTCGTTCACAAGTCGAAACGTCGCTTGGCGCGCGGGAGCGTCGACGACTGTCTCATCGTGTTTGCGCAGCAGCATTATCACTCGGGAGCCGGTGACCGCCAATCCCGTGAGCGCAGTTTCATCGTAGTAGAGGATCAGGCCTGCCTGCGTGTCGTCGTCATAGATTTCGACATCGACTTCCACCTCTTACGCTTCGTCCTGCGGGCGGATACACAACGGAGGACTGCCGGACGTGGGCGAAGCTCCGCGGCCTTCAAGTGTCAATTCGCCCTCGCCGACGGTGTAACGGGAGCGATCCAGTTCGCGGCTGAACTGCCACTGCCAGGATAGCTCCGCGCCTGTAAAATCATCGGAGAGTGAAGGATAAGTAGAAATTGACGCAGACGGCTCCGTTTCTCCAAGCTGCGGCCAGCCATCGTCAGTCCAGACGATCTCCTGTATAAGCGTATGACGGCCGAGACTCACGAAACCTTGTTCGTAAGCGTGGTAGACTATCCGCCATTCGCCCAGGGCCGTCTCAAAAATCGTGCCATGCCCCTGACACCACCAGCGCTCGTTTCGGCTGCCTGTCCGCAAAATGGGGTTCGCCGGCGCGTTCTCCCACGGCCCATCATGGCTGCGCGAACGCGCCACAACGACCATGTGCCCCGTCGCAGGCCCCGCAGTTCCCCCCTGCGCGGTGATCAGGTAATACCAGCCGCCGCGATAGAACGGCTTGGGGCCTTCCTCGGCTAGAGCCTCGATTCGCGTGGGAAATGGTATGGGCCAGCCATCGTAGATCTTACGAAGCTCACCGATTGTGGAGAGGCCGTCGGCATCCAGTTCGACAATGTGACCTCCGGACAGGTAGAGGAAGCGCCGTCCATCCGGTGTCGCAAGATGCCCGGGATCGATATGAGGCACATTGAGGTCAATGGGATCGCTCCATGGCCCCATAATATTATCGGCGGTAATTACTTTGTTGCGTCCCAATGTGGTGAAGTAGATGTAAAAGCGACCTTCGTAGTGAGAAATATCCGGCGCCCAGATGTCTCCGCCGTAGTCCGACAGGGCGTGCGTTAAAGGACGCCATTCCTTCAAATCGGTCGAATGCCAGATGAGAAGGGCCGGGGCGAACCAGTTTGCCGAGTGCGTCAGGTAGTAGTCGCCGCCGACACGGACGATCGTTGGATCGGGGTAATCGCCGCGGATAATCGGCTCGATCCGATCGCGTTTGCATGCAATCGGCGCATCGTTAAGTATTGCAGACAATGTTCATCTCCACCGGCGCTAACTGGGCAGAATTGAGCTTCAGGGCGCCAGGTACTATTGTACGTACAATATATCACGACTGAAAGCCGGTGTCAAGGGAACTTATAACTCTTGCTTTAGCCGATACACAGCCATTGATCTTGCCATAGCGACCATGGCAAGGGAAAATTGACAGAATCCTCTGCGACGCGATATACTGGAGAATCGCATTGTGCGGACATTAGGCAGACTTATGAGCACTCCTTCAACTGAGCTACTTGAGCGGGTTTTGATCAGCCGGGATCGTGGCATTCCGCTGCACCTTCAGGTGCGCAGCACCCTTCGTGATGTCATCGAAAACCATTGTGAGGACGGGCAGATCTTCTGGACGGAAGCCCTTCTCATGGAGAAGCTCGATGTCTCCCGGGCGACTGTGCGCAAAGCCCTTGCCGAGCTTACTCGCGAAGGCCTGCTGGTGCGGCGCGCCGCCATTGGGACGTCGGTAAGCAAAAAGACTGTCCCAACGACTCTGGGCATCTTCGTGCACCAGTATAATTCCGACTTTCAGAGCGAGCTGCTTCAGGCGACGGCAAACGAGTGCCTTAAGCGGGGTTTGCAGGTTCAGCATTACTACACGCACAACGGCGAACAGATCTCGGAAGCATTCGAGCGGGTTAAGCTGCCGCCACATCAGCAGCGGATTGTCATTCTGGGAGAGACGGAGGGCTTCACGGGGCAGTTGTACCGCGCCCTGAGAGATCGCGGCTACCATACAGTCCTTGTCGATGCCATCTGGCCGGGCTTCCAGGGCTCTTATGTCGGCACGGACAATGAGCTGGTCTCACGCGTCGGTGTCGACCATCTGCGCGAGCTCGGGCATAAACGCATTGTGCTGCTCGTCAATGAGCCCGATGTGTATGACTCCGTGCGCAGGAAAATTGCGAGCTTTGAGAATATCTGCCGGAATGAGGGTTTGCCGGAGAGCCGTGTCGTGCTGTGCGGCACAAAGCCTGGAGAAAGTTCTTTTGAGAAGGCATATGCCGCCATGGAAAGCATATGGCAGCAGGAGCCGCGCCCGACAGCGATCTTTACAGTGTCCGATCCCGGGGCATGGGCCGTGCTGAAGTGGTGCGCCGAGCATCGCATTAACGTGCCCGGTGAATTGTCTGTACTCGGTTTCGAAGGCGTTCGCCCAAGCCGCTTCACACACCCATCCCTCACCACAGTCTCCCACCCCATCGCCGATATCGCCCGCAGCGCCATCGATCTCCTGTGGGCCAAGGAAGAACGTCAGGAATTCCTGCGGCCATTCCTGGTGCTTGGAGATAGTACGGGGCCTGCGCCGGAGGGGTAGCCTCTTCTCTCTCAACCTCATCCGTTGACTCTGCCGCCTGCTTCGGCGCATAATAGACGTAATAATCTCGTGCTTAGCTATCGGTGTGCCGCTATCAAGGCGGCGCTGAAATGGGGAAGCCGGTGCGGTCTGCAAAGACCAATCCCGGCGCTGTCCCGCAACTGTGATAGGGCGATAAGCCTTTAAGCCAGAATGCCAGCCGGTAGCCGGGAATGCGGAATCCTGCCGCGTTCACTTCCGACATGCCGGCGCGCGACCGGCAGAAAGGGCTTACCGTGCAAACGCACCTCTTCCATTTCGATTCGTCATCTCCCAATCGCCCTCTGAATACAGCCACGCCAACCCGCCGTGGATTTACTTTGATCGAGCTTCTCGTCGTGATCGCCATTATTTCGATCCTCGCTGCGATCTTGTTCCCAACCTTCGCAAAAGTTCGCGAGAAGGCCCGGCAGACGAGTTGCACGAGCAATCTGAAGCAGCTTGGACTGGCAACATTACAATATATTCAAGACAATGAGGAAATGACTTTCCCATACGAGGTTAGTGCAACGCAGAATAATGAATATTATATGTGGTGGGGATCTCAAGATCCAGCCTACAATTTTCACCTCGATAACCATGGCCTACTTCAACCGTACATGAAGAGCACGGCAATTCAGGCATGTCCCTCGCTCGATCCGTCAATTAGCACAAAGATCGGGTTAACCGGATACGGTTATAACAATGACTTTCTGGCAAAATTCGTTACGACAGGTTGTACAACGCAGCAGTACGGAATCTGCACTGATAGCCTCGGAAACTTCATAAATTCCGGTGTAGCTATTGCTTCGATAAATGTACCAAGCAAGACTGTGCTGATGGCTGACTCAGGCCAGTATTTCGCAGGTGGAGTCCTGAAGGCAAATCCTGCGCTATCTGAACCAGGCGCAGATTTTCCAAATTTCCACGCCCTTCATAGCGGAACAGGAAACGTGCTTTGGCTGGATGGACATGTAAAGTCTTTCCACCCCGTATATAGATCAGGTACATTCGGTACATCGCCATACACGTACAATGCCGACGACTATAGCTCAAGACAACTTGGCGATATCGATGAGGACGGCAATTTGACGACCAATGAACTCTTCGACGGAAGTGGCGGCGAGAAGTAGACTTTGCCTGTGGAACCATCCATCTTCGACGCGGGCGGCGCGCTGACGCGGGATTATTTATTGGATCGCGGCTACTGCTGCGAAAACGGCTGCCGCAATTGCCCATATGGGTTTCGGAAACAAGAGCCGAAACCACGGCCTTCCCGCCCGCCGCTCGTTCTCTCCAATATCACGGGCAGCGAGCCGGTCCCCCGGCGGATCGTCTCGCTCTGCCCGAGCAACACGGAAATTCTGCACTCGCTCGGGCTGACGGATCGTGTGGTGGGAGTGGACGACTGGAGCGACTGGCCGCCCGATGTGCGCGATATTCCGCGTGTGGGGCCGGATCAGCAGGTCTCGATGGAGCGTATCAGGGACCTTAAGCCGGATCTGGTGCTGGCGTCGCTCTCCGTGCCCGGCATGGAGTGGAACGTCCAGCGCCTCAAGTCGAATGATCTCCCCTATCTCACCGTCGTGCCGCGCGGCCTCGACGGTATCTGGGACAATATTCGACTTGTCGCTCAGGCAACCGGAACCCAGATGCGGGCCGAAAGCGTCATAGCGGAACTGCAGCAGCGGATTGCTCGCGTGGCCGAAGGTCTGACGATAAGTTCACGCACGCGTGTCTACTTCGAGTGGTGGCCCAAGCCCCTCTTCGCGCCGGGACGGCGAAACTGGCTGACCGATATCGCGCATATTGCCGGTGGAACGAGCATAACGGCGAGCGTGGATTCTGAATCAGCCAATCCCTCTCATGAGGATATCATCGCCGCCGATCCCGAGTTCATCTTCCTGGCGTGGACAGGTATCGCTCACGATAAGGTCCGTCCCCATGTCGTGACACGCCGTCCCGGCTGGGATCAGATCAGCGCCGTTCGCGAAGGCCGTATCTTCGTGCTTGAAGAGGGACTGTACTGCCGCCCCTCGCCACGGCTCATCGACGGCCTCGAACAACTTGCCGGGATTATTCGCCTTCATACGTCTTAATCTTTCATTTTCTTGACCGGCTCACACTACAGAAACAATCCCTATGATCAGCAATCTCTTGCGCCGTTCTATTACAGTGAGCGCCGGCGCAGTTGTCTTCTCGATTGCCATAACGCCTTCGATGGCAGCAGCGCCGATTGCGGTGAAAGACGATCTCGGGCGCATTATCACGCTTGCCCAGCGGCCACGGCGTATCATTTCGCTTGCGCCCAGTGTAACCGAGATCCTCTATGCCGTGGGCGGCAGTGACCGGCTGATTGCGGATACCGCCTACTGCGACTATCCGGCCGCTGCGCTCAAGCTGCCGCATGTGGGTGGCGTGACAAGCGCCAATAGCGAGAAGATCCTCGACTTGCACCCCGATCTCATCATTATCGCCAGCCAAACGCTGCCTGCCGGTGAGGCCGATGCGCTTCAGAAACGATGGCAAGCGCCTGTTTACGTCACGGCGGCGGCAAGTTATAACGGCGTAATGAAGAATATTCAGGCGCTGGGCTATCTCGCGGGAAAGCCAAGGCCGACCAAAACCTGCCTGGATAGAATGAACCTCGCGCTCCGGTTGGCGCACAAAACCGCTCAAGGGAAGCCACAGCCGAAAGTTTTTGTGGTGGTCTGGGAAAGCCCGCTCATGACGGCATCCGGCACAAGCTTTATCGGCGACCTCATCCGTCAGGCAGGCGGACGGAATGTGGCTGAAACCACTCCAGGCGCTTACCCGAATTATTCCGCAGAGAAGCTGCTGCATGATGCGCCGGACCTGCTTCTGACCGGATCCGAGGGCGAGCCGTCGCCGGTGATGCAAGATATCACGTCGCCGGACGATCCCAGGCTCCAGAGCCTGGCAGCAACGCTCAAGCCTGCGCGTCTCAATGCGCCCTGGAGCAAGATTGTGCCTGCTGCGCGCAAACGAAAGATATGCGCCATCCCTGCCGATTGGACAGACCGTCCCGGCCCACGACTTGCGTTGGCCCTCGTTCTCCTTGCGCGAACACTGCATCCTCAAGTTCCGAAGTAAGGCCGCCCGCGGCATTTATCACTTCGTTTCGAGAGCGGATTTCCTTCTCAATGCGTCATTTATTGCGAAGCGTTTATTGTTGAATGAGTCCTAAGTAGGTATAGAGCGCAATATGTGCAGGAACCGGGCGCGGCGGCGGCGAACGCTTTTGCGTCCGATTATAGACCGTTTAGACGAATTGGAGTAGATAATCTCAATGACGAACAAGCGTGGTCCCGGTTTTCACCATGTTGCCATACGCGTTTTCGATTTCGACGCAACGTTGAAGTTTTACACGGAAGGCCTCGGCTTTCCCCGCCGGTACGGCTGGGGTGAGGGCGACAAGCGCGCAGCCATGCTGGACATGGGCGACGGCAACTATCTGGAAGTGTTCGCAGGCGGCAAAGCGCCGGTCGCAGAGCAGACGAGCCCCATCGAACACTTCGCCATTCGCGTTCCCGATGTAGACGCAGCCTACAGCAAGGCAATGGCGGCTGGCGCGACTTCGCATATGGAGCCGAAGACGCTCGATTTGAACGGCGACTATTCGGTGCCGGTAAAGATCGCATTCGTGCGCGGCCTCGACGGCGAACTTTTCGAGTTCTTCGAAAACGACGAGTTGTAATCTCGTTACCCCGCATCTTTCCCTTGGCAAGCGGTTGAAACCGAAGGCGTTGCAAGTCAACGCAAGCCCGCTTTGGCGGTTGAAACCACAGCTAGGAAAGCCCTATGCCGGCCTTCGCCGACTCAAGAACGGAAGGCTAAGCCTTCCTCTGGAGTGCCCGCAGGGGCACATCGGGTATTTCATAGCCGTGGTTTCAACCGCCAGGCAAATCAACCTCCAGGACAGAGCAGACGCACATTCCCTCCCCCTCTACACCATTTTTTACGATAGCTTGACAGCTTATCGTGAATCGTTGTATCATTGCATTAATACAACGAAGAGAGAGATCGCCAGCCAACGTGCAGATCCATATCGCTCCTGAAGACGGCGTCCCGATTTACCTTCAGATCGTGAACCAGGTGAAATATCTGGTCGCATCCGGACGCCTCGTTGAGGGCGATGATCTTCCGGCGATCCGCACTCTGGCCGAGCAACTGGTGATCAACCCTAACACGGTGGCGCGTGCCTATCGGGAGTTGGAAATGGCCGGGGTCCTTACCAAACGGCGAACCACGGGCACATACGTCTCGGCTGCCGGATCGCCGCTGGCGCGGCATGAGCAGTGGAAGATCCTTGCGCAGAGGGCCGATGCCCTGCTGGCCGAAGCTCGGCAGATGAACTTCAACATTGATGAGCTGATCGACTTGATCAGAGAGCGTGATTCCGCGATGAGCGGAGTCGGTAGAGAGGA